>ERZ780208.996-NODE-996-length-24995-cov-3.468524_pt1 | contig 24995 bp, 19 predicted proteins | sample MGYA00511167_ERZ780208 | MGnify/ENA primary metagenome ERZ780208 (study PRJEB29588, sample SAMEA2159202) | human gut metagenome | biome: human gut; feature: human-associated habitat; material: faeces | place: Denmark | collected 2008/2010 ...
GCTAAACCAGCCGCTGCAGCAGTCAAAACGGCAGAAGAAAAACCTGCGGCAAAACCTGTCGTGAAGGCTGAAACGCCGAAGGCTTGATTGATGTCACGAACCGTAGGCCGGCTAAGCTGGTCTCAGCGGTTCGCGGTAGACGAGCTGACCGGCCGCGGCTGCGTACTGGATTGAACAGACGCACGCTCGGCCGGTTTTCTATTGTTCGTTCAAACCTCACAGAATTGTCTTGAATAATTTCACAGCCTAAGAGAAGTTTCACCTTTCTCCTACAATTGATAAACGCGCAAACTTACGCGCAGGGCTGCAGGTGAAGAAGATTCGCCGCTGCCTCGTTGGTCGCGCAAAGCGCTGAGATAACAGTTCAGTGCCGCAACTGCGGCGTTTGAAATCCTGTTTGAGTTCCAATCATCAAGATTTAGCAGCGTACGCCTCGTCATGATGCCGTCTATCCGTCTCTCCGCAGTCTTTGTCGGCCTGTCCTGCATCGTTCTTGGAGCGACTGCAGTACATGCTGCTGACGCCTTTTCCGTTAAGGTTGAAGGACTTCAGGGCGACCTCAAAAGCAATGTTGAAGCTCAGCTTGCTTCCATGGGTATCGGCTCTATTACCATCGAAGGGCGCTATCGAGCACGAGTGCGCAGCGGGGTACGCACCGGACTGCGGGCTTTGGGTTATTACGATCCGCAGCTGAAGTTTTCTTGGGGGCCGAAACCCGCAGAAGGCAGCCGCAATCCGCGCGAACTGACGGTGGTGGTGACGCCCGGTGACCCCGTCAAAGTGATGGGAGCGGAGCTCTCGCTCGAGGGGGATGCTGCCAATGATCCGGATTTTGCTGTGCTCAGGAAGAATTTGCCGAAAAAAGGCAGCGTCCTCAATCACGGTGAATATGAGGACTTCAAGAAATCCGTGCAGAGCCTTGCTACCCGCAAAGGCTATTTTCAAGGCCGCTTTACGAAAAACGAACTCGGCGTATCGAGAGAACGGCGGGAAGCGTACTGGCGGCTCGCCTATGATTCGGGTCCTCGATGGCATTTCGGTCCTGTTTCATTTTCCGGCGGACAAATTGACGCTGACATGCTTGAACCGCTCGTCCCTTTTAAGGATGGTGAACCCTACGCCGCACCAAAGCTCGCGCAGTTAAACGAGAATCTCGCCGATACGGGATGGTTCAGTTCTGCCGTTGTTGCGCCCGACTTTAAGCAGGCCGACGTCGAGAATCACATCGTGCCGATGTCGGGGGCGCTCACTCCGCGCAAAGGCAACATTATTGAAACGGGTGTCGGATATTCAACCGATGCGGGTCCTCGCTTTACGGGCAAATGGGAAAAGCCGTGGGTGAATTCGCGCGGTCATAGTCTGTCGTTCGCTTCAACCGTGTCAGGGAAAGAGCAGACGATGGATGCAAGCTACAAAATGCCGCTGCAGAAGAGCCCGCTCGAAGAGTTTTGGCTGGCTCAGGGCGGCCTCAAGCACACCAATCTGAATGACACAAAGTCAATGCAGACCTCATTGGCGGCGACTCGCTATTGGAATATGGAAGACGGCTGGCAGCGCTCCATTGGTCTGCACTGGCTGATCGACAACTTCACGCAGGGCGATACGGATGCCACGACAATGCTCGTCTATCCTACGATTGCGTTTAACCGCACACGCTCGCGCGGCGGTTCCATGCCGATGTGGGGAGACTCTCAGCGCTACTCGCTCGATATCGCCAGAGAGCTTTGGGGGTCAGACATTAATTTCTGGGCATTCAATGCCCAAGGCGCCATCATTCGCAGCTATGCCGCGCGGCATCGATTGATCGGCCGCTACGCTTTCGGCTGGATTTCATCGAGCAATTTTGATGAGGTGCCTCCGGATATGCGTTTTTTTGCTGGCGGCGACCGCAGCATTCGAGGGTATGACTACAAATCCCTTTCTCCTCGTGACGCATCGGGCGATCTTCGAGGTGCGAAGCGGCTCCTCACGGCTTCGCTTGAATATCAATTCAATGTAACGGGGTCCTGGTGGGGAGCGGCATTTGTGGATACGGGCGAGGCGGTGGACCGCTTGGACTCTACGCACTTTAAAACGGGTGCGGGCTTAGGCATTCGCTGGCAGTCTCCCGTGGGCCCGGTGAAATTGGATATTGCGCGTCCGATCGGCGATCCGGATCACAAGGGATTTGCCTTCTACATTGGTCTCGGACCGGAGCTTTGAGTGATGACGACCAAAACCACAGATCCGAAGACGGACGTTTCCAAGAGAGCTGAGAAGAGACGTCGTCCGATGCTGCGCTTTGCATTTTGGACATTCATCGGTACGGCAGGGGTTTTGACCGCTGCCGCAGGGGGTGCGGCCTGGCTGGTCGGTACGGAAAGCGGTCGTTCAGCAGCGCTTAATCTGGCTGTCCGTTTCGTCCCGGGCTTTGAGGCGCAGGCTATATCCGGTCCATGGGATGATCTGACGCTCAAGGGCATCGGCTGGATGTCTCCGGGCATTTCGGCCAAGATTGATGAACTGCACCTCGGCTGGGATTGGCGGGCGCTTTTTCAGCACTCTCTTCACGTCACTAAGTTGGAGGTCGTCGGGGCAGACATCAAAGTGGATACAACGGCACTTCCCGCTTCAGAGGATGCGCCTGCCGACGATGCTGCCGGACTGCCGGATCTGCAGCTGCCGTTTGCCGTCATTCTGGAGCAGGCGGCACTCCTGCAGATCAGGACCGAGATCGACGATCTGCGGCCTCGGCGGAACTTATCCATGGCGAGCTGCGCCTGCCCGAAGCTGCCTACAACGACCTGATGATTGAAGCACCAGCCTTCAGTTTGTCTTCCAACGCTTTCAAAGCGACTGAATTTCAATTCGGCGGCAATGCGGCGACTGTGAATGCCATTCATTTGACCGGCGGCCGAGTTTCGCTTGCAAAGGGCTCAGAGGAGCCTCTCGCAGCAGAGGCCGAAGCGGTTAAGGCTGATGAATTGTCAACGGCCTCAGACGGCTTAGCGCAAGCGAACGCTTCCTCCGCAGCGGCTCTTCAAGGCTTTGCCCAAGCCCTGGATGAAATGCTCCAAAAGCCTTTTGTCACTAAGCTGCCCGCTGTAGCCGTGCCGCTTGACGCCAAGCTGACGTCGCTGGTGGTGACAGATTGGCAGATTGCCGGACTGACGGCAGATCAGGCGCTGCCCGGTTTGGCACCTTTGGTGCTGAATAAAGCAGAAATTAAAAACGCTTCGGTTCAAAAGGACGGTTCTCTTTCGGTTGAAGCCGCGGCGATTGATTCTTCCGTACTCTCCATCAGCGCATCCGCAGAGGCCAAACTGGCTGATGCCTGGCCGCTTTCCGTTCACCTTGAAGCTCGTGCGGACGCCGAGCCTTGGGGAAAGCTGCTCGGCATCCGTTTCAAGTCGCCCCAGAGCACTTTGGTGATGGATCTTTCGGGAGAGGTTATCGGCGAACTTAAGCTCGCGGGTTCTGCCGCAGGGGCTCTTGATCTGGCGTTTTCACTCTCAGCCGATCCGTCTAAACCGTATCTCCCGTTCAATGCCTCACTGACGTCGTCTGAGCTCTTGATCCCGGCTTTGGCCGTAAAGCAAACCGCTCAGAGTGCAGCGGAGGCCAAAGGGGCTGTGCCGCCGGATGCTGCATCGGCAGCCCAGACGCAAAAAGACAAGATTGCGCAGCTTCAAGAAGCTGGTGCGGCACAAGCGTCCGCGGATGCTTCCGAAGCATTGAAAAATGCCTTCTGGACCATTCGTGATTTGGCTTTTCACGCCGGCGGAGATGCCCGGAAGTATTCATTCACTCTCTCGGGTAAGCCCGAGGTTTCAGCTTCTCAAGCGATTCTCGCTGGGAAAAAGACTTTTGCCGGCGTGATTGATGCGGCCCTTTCGGGAACACTCTCAGGGGCTCGGATTGACCGCTTCGTTGCAGAAACCCCCTTGGGACGGCTTGAAGCTGCAGGATCTGCAGAGTGGCCGAAAGATCTCGACTGGAGCGGGACGCTCAAGGCCGACAATATCGATTTGGGCGGATGGGTTGTCTCTTTCCCGCTGAAACTCGTCGCTGAGGCCTCAGGAACAGGCTCATTGACAACGGCGGGCAATTTTGCTTTCAGCGCCAAGAGTCAGGTAAAGGGGGCTATTGGCAAGCAAAATACGCCGCTCGAACTCCGTTTGGCAGCAGCAGGCGAAAACGGGCTGAATTGGCGAATGGATGATTTCTACGTCCTATTGGGCCGCAACACCGCTTCAGCAGCCGGATCCATTGAAGAGCTTCGGGGCGTGAAGCTCGATATGAAGCTCGATGCGCCTGGACTCCTCAACACGATTCCGGGGCTGAGCGGCAGAGCCAAGGGGAACGTCCATGTCGACGGAAGTCTGGCTAATCCAGTGATCCTTGCAGATCTGAAGGCCGAAAAGCTTGCCTACAACGATATTTTTGCGCTCGAGCAGTTTGGCCTCTATGCCGATCTTCGCAATTCTCCAAATCCAGATGCCGACGTTGAGCGCCTGAAGCTTAAGGCGTTCACTGCCTACAAGCGCCCGGTTCAGAAGAGCAGCCCATCCGTTTCGGCTGCGCCGGCTGAAGCCTCGGCAGCCGTAAAAACAGCAGACACTTCGGCAATCAGCAGCCGTATGCCGCCGGGAAGACTCGTGCCGCCGAAAGCGGGCAGCTCTGCAGCGGAAAAATTCGATTTCATCGTTCGATCCCTCTCTGAAGGCGAAGTGGTTGGAAAGCTTCTTCTCAATCTGAAGGAGCTCACTGCTCCGGGCGTCAATATGCCCCAGCTGGAGGTGTCGCTCCAAGGGCGTGAGACGGCTCACGCGCTGAAACTGATGCTCGACGGAGAGCCAGTGAGCGGGAGCGTTGCGCTCGACTGGACGGGGAGACTAACTCGAGCCTCTCTCACGACGCCCGCAGGGGTCTGGTCCAATGCGTCTCCTGCAGACATGACTTGGAGTACTGCAAAAACGCAGGCGACGATTGCCGGACATTGTTGGAAGCATGATGATGCTGAGGTCTGTGCGCCTAAGACTTTGGTGCTGGGCCGCAGCGGGGAAGCAGAGCTGCGTTTGACTCGTCTTTCGATGTCGGTTCTCAAACCTTATCTGCGGCGCAAGAGTGACACCTTGGAGGGTGCGCTGACGGGCGGCGTGCGGCTGAAATGGGATCTTGACAATGGCCGCATGCCCGAAGGCATGGCGGATCTCAATGGGGACGGACTGGCTTATTCAACCCGCTGGCAGGGTGTGCGGATTCCTGTGGAACTTGAACGTCTGCGCGCGCATGCATTGTTGTCCGAAAAGCGCGTTGCACTCGCGTGGGATGTCAAGCCCAAAGGAAACGGCAGCATTTGGGGAGAGGTCGGCGTCATTGACCCCATGAAGACGCGTCGGCTCGAAGGGCGATTTGGTTTAACGGGCGTTACGCCTTCCTTTATTCAGCCGTTTCTCTCTAAAGGGGAAAAAGCAGAGGGTGTTGTTAACGCCGATCTGCGCGCCGGCGGTACGCTCATCAAGCCGGAACTCTACGGCAGTGCAGCGCTTGAGGACGTTGTGGTGAATGCCGACTTGGTGCCTTTCGATATGGAGCCATCAGGACTGGAGCTGCGTTTTAACGGCCGGTCTTCCACCCTGACGGGAGAGGTGAGGTCGCTTGCCAATCTGACGGGGAAAACGAATTCATCCGACCGCACACTGCAGAAGATTGAACTCTCCGGCAGCGCTTCTTGGGAAAGCCTGACGGATTGGCACGCCAGTGCTCGAGTCAAGACAGACGGACTTCGGCTGACCCTGCCGCCCTCCATTCGGCTGGACGTTAAAGCGGATGTGAAGACCGAGGCCGATCCCAAGTCGGCATCCGCATCGGGCAGCGTGGAGATTCCGTCGGCGCTTATTGAAATCAATGAGCTCCCGGCTTCTGCGGTCGCCGTATCGGATGACCAGGTGATGCTCGACGCCAATCTCAACCCCATCGCTGCGAAGACCGAAAGTCTGCCGATACGCGCAGACGTCGACATCGTGATTGGTGAAAAGGATGTGCGTGTCAAAGCCTACGGATTGGATGCTTCGCTTTCAGGCAAACTCAAATTCATGATGGGCGGGGGCCGCATGGGACTCCTCGGCAGCATGAATATTCCGCGAGGGCGTTTTCGTGCTTACGGGCAGGATCTTTTAATTCAAACCGGTGAATTCCTTTTTTCCGGTCCGATGGCCAATCCGAGCATTCGTTTGGAAGCGATCCGCAATCCGGAGTCCACAGAGGACGACGTGACGGCCGGCATTCGTGTCACCGGCACGGCTGATGAACCGGTGGTACAGCTCTTTTCAACACCTTCCATGTCCGACGAAGAGGCGCTTTCCTATCTCCTGCGAGGCGAGGGACTCGGCTCGGAAGACGGCAGCAGCTCAGCCATGATGACGAGCATGCTCATTGGGCTGGGCACATCTCAGGGCGGCGGCATTTTGAGTGAAATCGGCGACGCGGTGGGCCTTTCCGGCGTGGGTATCGATACAGCAGGCAGCGGGGAATCCCAGCAAGTAGTGGTGTCCGCCTATCTGCTTCCCGGTCTGCAGGTGAAGTACGGCGTCGGCATCTTTGATTCGCTTGCGACGCTGACGCTTCGTTATCGCCTGATGCCGCGGCTCTACTTAGAAGCGGTCTCTGGCGTCAATCAGGCGCTGGATCTGCTCTATCGGTTCGAATTTTGAACAGAAAAAAAGCGCTCCGACACGGATGGCGGAGCGCTTGAAAGGCGCGGCGCAGGCGTACTTGCGCCGCTTTTGCAATACTGGGCTTACTGGGCAGTCTTCATTTGCCCGCGCAGTGCCTCGACTTCGGCCTTCATGCGGTCGAGCTCGACCTGAGCTTTTTCGCGTGAAAGTTCAGAGCGAGCTGCAGCATCGGAAACGGTTCCTTCAACTTGAGCTCGGCGTTCAGTCACGTCAAGTTCCTTCATTTGAAGTTCAAGTTCGCGAACCTTGTCCTCATACGCGTCGAGCTTAGCCTGACGAGCGGCTTTTTCTTTAGCGGCCGCAGCTTGCTGCTGGGCTTTGGCTCGAGCGGCAGCTGCCGCACGTTTTTCAGCGGCCGCTTTTTCCTTGGCGGCGGCTTCCTGAGCGGCAGCTTGAGCAGCAGCGCGGGCGGCTTCTTTCTGACGAGCCAATTCCTGCTGTTCTTTGGCAGCGGCGTCAATCGCCTGGAGGTTGTAATCAATCTGATCCGGGCTCATGTCTTTGACCCCGGGCGGGAGCGTCGAGGTGGCAGTGCTCGGTGCGGCAACGGCCGCAGCAGCAATGGTCGACGCGAGCAGCGCGGCAAGTGTATGAAGCTTCATCATTCAATCCTTTTTAATCTGCTAAGCGTCAGTATCAGCGGCCGCAGCCGTAAGGGTTGTTGGGCTGAATGCGCGCTTCGTTGGGCGTGGGCGACACCATAACGGCCGTGCCGGTCTTGAATTCGCAGGGACGGCCGACCTGTGCGCTCTGAAGCACCTTGCCTGAAGCCGTACGGAAGACGATCTGCACGCCGTCGGTATAGCTCGTGGACGACGATCCGCCGACTGCATCGCCGGCCAAACCGCCGACCGCGCCGCCGGCGAGACCGCCCATCACGCGCGCAGAGGTCGAATGATTGTTGTGGTTGCCGATGGCCGCGCCGGCAATAGCGCCGAGAATGGCACCAGTCATTCTCGCGGTATCACGGTTGTCATCATTGGGGACGGCAACTCGGGCAGCATTGACTGCAATGATCTGGACGGTATTGACTTCCTGAACCTGATTGACCTGTCCCGCGTAGTAGGTGTCTGCGCGGTAGCGTGTGCCGTCGTTGGCGCAGCCGGCAAGAGCAAGAGCCGCAGCGAGCGACAAGGCAATGACGGAAACTTTCTTCTGCATGTGGTTTGTCCGTAGGTAGGAGGGGGTTCATTCGGCGACGGGCGCCGAGCGAACGATATGATTTGATCTACACTCTACACGATAGCGCAGGATGACCTGAACAATTGTTCAGTTTATATGCGAACTGTAACTATCCGCTACGATTGAGGCGCAGGCGTTGATGATGTGCATGTATGTGTTTTCAATGCACTTTAAGGGCGCTGTGACAGCATAAAGAACCTTGCAATGACACTATTATCCGATGCCTCAGCGCAAAAGACTTCCTCTCAGGCACTGATGCCGGCACTGATTGCTCTGCTGTTGACAGCTTTTGTAATGCGCGGTCCTGTTACAGGCGTTGGTCCCGTAGCCGCAGAAGTGGTTGCTGCCTACGGAACGACCTGGAGCCTCTACGGGATGCTGGCTGCACTGCCGGTTGCCGCTTTTGGGCTTTGTTCTTTTCTCGCTCCGGTGCTTCAGGCGCGTTTAGGCCTTTGCGGAGCCGCGTCGGCTGCGCTCGGTTTGCTGCTCCTCGGTACTGCGCTTCGCTTCATTGCGAATCTGGCGGCTTTTGCGGGCGGCATGTTCCTGCTGGGCGCAGGTATTGCGCTTCTCAACGTGCTCATGCCGGTCGTCATCAAAACGCGCTGGCCAAGAAGAATCGGTATGCTGATGGGACTTTATACCGGCATGATCGGGCTTTCCGGTGCAGTGGGCGGGCTGACGGCAGCGCCGCTTTTTGCCTGGGGCGGGAGCTTGAGCTGGCCCTTTGGTTTTTGGACGGCGGCAGCCGTGCTGGCGCTGATGGTTTGGCTGCTCCTGATGCAATGCGGGACGCAAGGGCTGTCAAACGAATCGCCGTGCTCTGCATCAAAGCCTGCGGCGGATAAGCAGAGACCGCAGGGACTGCTTCGCCGGACGATGCGCATGCCTTTGGCCTGGATCCTCACGGGGGTGATGGGACTCCAATCAACACTGATTTATACGGCCGCAGCCTGGATGCCTTCGTATTGGCGTGCTCAGGGAATGAGTTTCGAAACGACGGGCATCTGGATTTTCGTCTTTCTCTTTTCGGGACTGCCGGCTTCAGTGATGACGGCGAAGTTCTTCAAAGTCTGTCCTAACGATCGTACTGCCGGCGCCGTGCTCACGCTCCTTTATGTGCTCGGGCTTGCCGGATGGCTCGCTGGCGGCGCATGGCTTTTGCCCGCCTCTGTTGCCGCTGGAGCTGCGCAGGGGGCGATGCTCTCAGCAGCCTTCCTGCTGATGGCTTCGCATACGAAGGGCAGTCAAGCCATGCTCGCCGTATCGACGCTCTCCCAAGGCATCGGGTATCTGGCTGCCGGTGCGGGTCCTTTCATCTTCGGCCGGCTTTTGCAGGCAACGGGCGGCTGGACGGCGCCGTTCGTTTTCTTCACTGCTGTCATATTGCTTTGGGGATTGTGCGTTCGACTGGCCGATACCCATCAAACGATCGATTAGCGGTTTTCAAAAGGAAAGTAATATATTGTTTTCTAAAGAAAAAATACTTTAGCACAATTGTCAGCTGATTTCGCTAGAATCGACAGCTTTGCGGCCCTGGAAAAAGAAGCGAAACAACGCTCTGCCAACGGTCGTTTCTTCCCAACCAAAGGTATATCTCAATATGACATGGTCCATGGGTGTGGCGCTTGTCGTCACTATCGGCGCTATTGCAGCGCTTATCAAACGCTATGAAACCCGTCTAGTCCTGCTCTCCGCGGGTATTTTGATGGCTCTGCTTTCGCTCGAGCCGATGACTGCTTTTAAGCAGTTTGATAAGTCGATGACGAATGCAACGCTCATCATTGCCATCTGCTCGGCGATGGGTTTTGCAAGCGTTGTCTCCCTGACGAAATGCGACGTACATCTTGTTGCACTGCTCACGAAGCCGCTCAAAAAGCTCGGCCTCATGCTTTTGCCCGCCTGCATGCTCGTCGTGTCACTGATTTCGATTGCCATCCCTTCGACCTCGGGACTGGTAGCTTCGGTCGGTCCGACGATCATTCCGCTCATGATTCGTGCGGGTTTCCATCCGGCTATCGCTGCCGCGAGCGTGGTGGGGTCGATTACGCTCGCTTATCTCAGCCCGGGCGTATCGCACAATGCCTTCGTCGCTAAGCTCGCTGACATCACGATCATGGACTTCATCGGCCGCTGGATGCCGGTCACTGTCGGCGCAACGTTGGCCTCTATCGTTTTGATGGTCATCGTCTGCGTCGTCTATCGCGATTTCCGCCGAGAAGGTTTTTCTCAGGTTGACGGCGCTGAGAGCAAGCAGTCTGATCTGCCGGAAAATCCCAACGTTCTCTTTGCCATTGCTCCGCTTCTTCCGGTCGTGATCCTCGTTTGCGCAAGCATTTGGGCGCCGCAGCTCAAGATGTCGGTGGCTACCGCCATGCTGATCGGCGCTATCTATGCTATCGCCGTTACTCGTACCAGCCCGGCGGAAGTGACTAAGAAATTCTTTGACGGCATGGGGCGCGGTTATGCGAGCATCATCGGCATCATTATTGCTGCCGGCGTATTCGCTGCCGGGCTGCGCGCCTGCGGCGTGATCGATGCTTTCGTCAATTACCTCACGCATGCCAACGAAGTGGCCAAATTGGGCGCTGCTTTAGGGCCTTATCTCATGGCCATTGTGACGGGTTCGGGCGATGCGGCCACGTTTGCCTTCAATGAGGCCGTGACGCCTCATGCCGCTCAGTTCGGCATGTCCATTGACAGTCTGGGCTATCTTGCCGCTATTTCGGGCAATTTCGGTCGTCTTTCTTCGCCGCTCGCCGGCGGCATGATCATCGCTGCTGGGCTCGCTGGCGTTTCGCCTTTTGAGATCGTCAAACGCACGGCTCCCGTGATGTTCATCTGCTTGGTAGGGGTGTACTTCCTCGGCTAAAAATACGATCTTTCGTAGGGCAGCCAAGCGCTCTAGTCTACACCCAAGCGATGCTGCCCCAAGGATCTTTGACTTTCGGGCGGTGTTCCTCTTGCGGGGAATACCGCCCGTAAATTGTTTGGAGGTTCTAAAGAAGAGTGAAAGCCCTTAAGCTCTTTTGCCCAGGCAGATTGACATTTGCTTACGAATAGTCATATTGCACTTCAATTAAAAAGATAATGCATTATTTATTTCATATAAATCAATGTATATAGTGTATTAAAAAATAAAAGTTGCATTTGCTATCGTATTGAAAACTGTCTACCATTCATTTAATGAAGCCGCCGGAAGACCCTGTTTTCGGCGGCTCAATTCACCGTTTGTCTGTCAAGGAGATCTCGGGATCTCGACAGAAGGGCGGCGAGATTATTTTTAAAGTCACTCAACCAAGGCAAAGTAGAAATGAATGGGCTGACAGTCATGCTGATCGCTCTCGTCGCTCTGGCCTGCGGGTATTTCGGATACGCCCGCTGGCTCGAAAAGACATGGGGGATCGATCCCAACCGGCCGACGCCGGCTGTTGAAAATAAAAGCGGAGATTACGCTCCCGCCAATAAGTGGACGGTGTTTGCGCACCAGTTCACGTCCATTACGGGCGCAGGCCCTGTTACGGGTCCAATTATTGCCGCGATGTTCGGGTGGCTTCCCGCACTGCTCTGGATGCTCATCGGCGGCATCTTCTTTGGTGCCGTACAGGACTTCACAGCCCTTTACGCCTCCGTTAAGAATGGCGGCCGTTCAATCGGCATGATCATTGAGGACTACATCGGCCGTACCGGCCGTCGTCTGTTCCTGCTCTTTTGCTGGCTTTTCACGCTGCTCGTGATTGCGGCTTTCTGCGACATGGTGGCCAACACTTTCAACGGGTTTGCCAAGGACGGCTCGCAGATCATGCCTAATGCGGCGGCAGGTTCGATTTCACTCCTTTACATGTTTGTCGCGGTGCTCTTTGGCCTCTACCTGAAGAAGTTCCGTCCGACAGCGGGCATTCAGCTCGTGGTCGGCATCGTGCTCATGTGCCTGATGCTCTGGGTCGGCATCGCGAATCCAATCTACCTGGATAGCGTTACGTGGCGCTATGTGGTGTTTGCGTACCTGTTTGCCGCTTCGGTGATGCCGATGTGGCTCCTTAAACAGCCTCGCGACTATCTCTCGATGTTCCTTTTGATCGGCATGATTGTCTGCGGTGTTCTCGGCGTCTTCGTCAAGAATCCGACGCTCAATATGCCCGCTTTCGTTGGTTTTGAAGTCAAGAATCTGGATCTTTTCCCCATCCTCTTTGTGACGATCGCCTGCGGTGCCGTGTCCGGTTTCCATTCTCTCGTGAGCTCGGGCACCTCCTCAAAGATGGTTGCCAACGAAAAGGACATGCGTCTTGTGGGCTACGGCTCCATGTGCGTTGAAGTCGTTCTCGGCATCGTGGCGCTGATCATCGTCTGCGCCGCGGCGAGCAACGGCGTACTTCCAGCGGGCACGCCTTTCCAGACGTTCTCCGGTTCCGTCGCCGGATTCCTCACCGATATCTTCGGTGTGCCGACCGACATTGCTGCCTGCATCCTTACGATGTGCGTTTCTGCTTTGGCTTTGACATCTGTGGATGCTGTGGCGCGCATCGGCCGTATGTCGCTGCAGGAACTTTTCACCCCGGGCCCCGGTGAAGCGATGGGACCGATCCAGAAGCTTTTCACGAATACTGTTTTCGCGACGATCCTGACGCTCGCCATGGGCTATGCGCTCTGCCTCGCGGGCTACATGTCGGTCTGGCCGCTCTTTGGTTCCGCGAATCAGCTCCTCTCGGCTCTGGTGCTGACCGGCCTCGCGGTCTTCCTCAAGGCAACTGGCCGCAAGGGCTGGATGCTTTATGGTCCGATGACCGTCATGTTTGTGGTGACGATGACTGCACTGATTCAGGCCTGCCTGCGGATCTTCCGCTCCATGGCCGACGGTTCATTCGTCTTCATGGTAGGCGGTCTGCAGCTGATCATCGCCGTAGCGCTGATCATTCTGGCCCTTCTGGTGGTTTATCACTGCGTAATGAAGCTTCGCGAACCGTCGCCGGCTGCTGACGCAGCTGCCAAGCAGGCTTAATGAGAGAGGCTGCCCTTATCGGCGGCTGACTAAAATAAATGCCAGTCTGGCAGGAATGCCCGCAAAGAACAGACAGTCTTTGCGGGCATTTTCCACTCGTTTCGGGCAGGAGCCAACGAAATGTCTCTGCTACGATTGCGCCTCCGTTTCGAATGTCACGCTGCTGCCCCAAGCGCAGTGTTTTTGCTATGCAGTTCATTCTCAGCACGCTTCTTACCGCTCTGCCCGCCATTCTTCCAGTCTTCGTTCTGATGTGTGCGAGGATTTGGCCGATGCGCTTTCGCGCCCAAAAGGTGCTGATGGCGGCTGCTTTCCTATGCTATGCGGAGGCTCTGGCAGCCTTTGCACTGCATGCTGCCGAAATTGCAGGCGGTGCGCCGGCATTTTTCAATGCCTTTTACGGTTCGCCGTCTGTCATGACGCCGTACGCCATGGCCGGCTATGCCGGCCAGTGTCTTGCAGTGTTTGCGCTGATGCTGATCGTCAACTGGCGCGCAATGGTGGGATACTTCAGCGACGAGCCGCAGACTAAGGCTGCGAAGCCGCCTGAAACAGAAAAGAAGGCGGCGCCCGCAGAAAATTCGGACACAGGGAAAAAATAATCCGCAGTGACGCCATTGAGCCCCAAAGCTTCTCGGCGCCTGCCGCGGAGAGCGGCTTCACATAACGGAGCTCTTAAGCGTCTGTTTCGGCTGACAGTCGGTCACGAAGCGACTGTTTAAAAGATTTCGTGACGCGTCCGGGCGCATCGCCAAAGAAGCGCTTGTAGTCGCGGTTAAACTGCTGCGGACTCACATAACCTACCGCGAAGGCCGCGCTGTTCACGTCACCGTCGCCGCGCATTAAAAATTGCTGAGCCTCATAGAGCCGAAGCCGTTTTTGATACTGAATCGGCGTGAAAGAGGTGAGTTCCTTGAACTGTCGGTGAAAGGTCGCCGGTGACATGTGGGCAATGCCGGTCAGCTGCTCGATCGTGATGGTTTCACGAAAATTTTCCCGCATCCATTTGACGGCCTGCCGGATGCGATGACCGGTGGAGCCGGGTGCATAAAGGGAGCGCAGCGAATTGCCGGCGGCACTCGTGAGAGCAAGATAATGAATGTCTCGAATGAGAAGCGGCGCTCGCGCAGCAATTTGTGCCGGACGATCTAAAAGGCGCAGCAGCCGCTCAAAGTCTTCGATAAGTTCTTCCGGGGCTGCATCAAAGCCGTATGGCTCCCCCGGCTTCAGAGTCGAGACATCCTCCGCCAGCAGCTCGGCCAGAATGGCGGGATTGAGCTTCAGGGAGAGCGAGACAAAAGGATTGTCTTTGGAAACGGCTCCGATTTCATACGATGTCGGCAGATCAATAGAGGTGACAAGCATGGAGCCTGCTTCGTAGTCATACGTTTTTCCGCCAATCAGGAGTCGTTTCGAGCCCTTGAGAATCATTCCGACAGAGAGCACATAAAAGCAGTTGGGCGTGGAAATCGGCGCCTTGAGCGAGGACATATGAAGCCCCGGAATGCGTTCATCATATTCACCTTTGGTGTCCACGAAACGTTCGACAAGCTGAGCGAGTTCTGCACACTTTTCGATAGATTCCGGAGCAGCTGAAGTCGGTGTTTTCAGAATTTCTGCTGTTTGGGTCATGTCGAAATCCTCAATTTAAAAAGAGGGCATCCTTTTCTTTTAGTGTTCGATGTGACGGCTGTGGAACCATTTGATGATTTCCGGGTCGCGATGAGAGAAAAATTGACTCCGCCCTGTGTCAAGCGCGGCCATTGCAGTCATATCGGTTTGGTCGAGCAGCACCTCCGCCGCACGAATATTCTCGCGCATCCGCTCTGGGTTTACCGATTTGCTGACGACGACGGCTCCCATTTTGAGAATCATCGCCAGAACAATTTGAGCAATTGATGCGTTGTGTTTGGCTGCAATGCCGGCGAGCACTGCGTTGCTGAAAAGTCCGTTTCTGCCCTCGGCAAATGGCGCCCAGGCTTCAGGCAGAATGCCCAGCGATGCCATGACCGGCAGCGCATCCTTTTGCTGGCAAAAAGGATTGATTTCAACTTGATTCACCTGCGGGCGAATAGTGCTGGAGAGCGCCATGTCCATCAAACGGTCCGGAGAGAAATTGCTGACGCCCACGGCACGCAGCAGATCTTCGCGGTAAAGCGCCTCTATCGTTCGCCATGCACCGAAAACATCCCCGACCGGTTGATGAATGAGATAAAGATCCAGATAATCGAGCCCCAGCAGTTCCATGGAGCGAAGAGCGGCGCGGCGAGCACCGGCTTCAGACGCATCTTCCACCCAGAGCTTCGTGGTAATAAAGAGTTCGCTCCGAGGAAGACCGCAGGCTTTCAGAGCGGCGCCGACTGCCGCTTCATTGCCGTAGCTTTGAGCCGTGTCAATGGCACGGTAGCCGGCCTCGAGCGCGTCTTCAACGGCCTTCTGACAGATTTTCGGGTCTTTGATTTGATAAGTGCCGAACACCAGTCTAGGCATGGTGACACCGTTAGCCAGTGTTGCAGAGGGTATTTGAAGTGGAGTCATTTTTATTGCTTCCGATTCAAGAGCGATCTAAATGTTTGGCGTGCAGCCATTGGCTGAGCTGTTCGGCGACTTCCTGATTGTTGAGGTCGGAGAACGGGAAATGCGTGTTGCCTTTGATACCGACGTCGGGCAGCATCACGAGCTGGGCATCGCCGCCGTGACGGTTGACTGCATCTACCCAAAGTCGTGCCATATCAACGCGCACGCGCCACTGGTCCGCATTGGGAATAGGAGAGGGGCTGCGCGGGATGTTGTCGCCGTAATAGACGACGATCGGAATGCGGGTGAGCTTTTTGAATGTTTCAAGCGGGACTTCATCGGCCGAAAGCGGCCCGAAGCTGCTCGACATCGTTTCGGGAGCTTCTCCTTTTGGAAAAACGAAACCGCTGCCAGGTTCATAGGCAACCACTGCGCGGACATTCGAATTCTGCATGGCGATCAGCCAGCCGACACCGCCGCCCTGTGAGTGCGTCACGAGCACCGTTGGTCCGGTCTTCTCTAATCCTGCGGCAACGCCGGCGGCTGCTATCTCAGCATCGAATGGGCCGATATTGGGCGTCACCTGGCGGAAAAACTGATCAAGCACGGCGGCATCCTGCTTGAAAGCAACGCCGTCATAGAACTTGGGCCAGAGTCCAAGACGAAACATACCGAAAAGTGTCTGATCATTCTTGGCGGCTTTTATTTCGGCATCTGCCAGGGCACGGCCGGCATTCCCGCGGCGCGGCTGGTCCACAACGCAGGTTTGCCAGCCTTTGCGCAGAAAGATTGTCTGGAAGCCTTCGCGGCCGTCAGGCGTAGTTTCCCAAGTTTTCGAAAACTGCATCGCGCCGTGAAGGAAGGTCATGGCGAGCGGCTTTGCATCCGCTGGTTTCTGGCAGAAAAAATAGGCGTGATCGCCGTGAATGGACTGCCCGGCCTCCGTCGGCCGATTAGCTTCGAATGTGCCGGGAGCCGTTTCAACCTTGCCGCCGGCAGCAAAACTTTGCTGATCAACAATGGTGATGGGGTCGAATGCGGCAGCGCCGCTGCCCATCAGCAGTGCGGAAATGCCGAGGAAAACAGCATTGAGCCGCAATTTTCTGAAGACTGTCATTTGGATGATTCTCCGAGCGTTTTGGCAGTTAAAGCACTTTGTTTTCTTCGAGCCAGCGCCGAACATCGCGGTCTTTGCGGCTCACCCCGCCAAAAACGGTGAAATGGGTGCCGAGACGGCTTTGAGGCAGCCATTTTTCAAAATCTTCGCGCGTATGCATGCGTCCGCCGCCTCCGTGCGTATTTGCAGTCAGAATGAGAAGGTTTGCGCGGTCGGCGAGTTTCGCGGATTCCATCCAGGTCTGAAGCGGCCGTGCGACATGGTGCCACCAGGTGGGCGTCATCAGAATGACGACATCGAATTCGTCCAAATTGATCTGAAGCGGCTTAATCGGTCTGGCAATATCGTTTTCAATTTCAGCTTTCACAATTTCCGTCGTTTCTCGGTATTCCTCCGGATAAGGATCGACCGTTTCCACGCGAAAGCGCTTGGCGCCCGTCATGTCCGAAACACATTCCGCGAGGCTTTGCGTATGCCCCGTCTTAGAGAAGTAGATAACGGCAATCCGGCGCTCATTCGGAGAGGCCGCACTGGCCGACGGGGCTGAAATCGCCGCTGCCGCAGCTGCGGCACCGCATGCAGCCAGGAAACTGCGCTTATTGAGCTTTCGATTTGACAAACCATTGAGCATTTCAAAAAGTTCCTTCATGATGGTCTCCGTTTATTTGATTGAAGGTGCTTGGATTGGCTGCAGGTAGATTTCATCCGAAACTTTTTCAAGCCATTGAACCTGTTCGTTTTCAGCACGTTCGCCGATGGCAATGTGCTGCATGGCTTGATTCGGTTTGGCGCCGTGCCAGTGTTTGACCCCCGGCGGGCAGATGACGATGTCGCCGGCGCGAATTTCGCGGACAGGTCCGCCTTCGACCTGAGTGAGGCCGGCACCGAAAGTGACGATCAGTGTCTGACCCAGCGGATGGATGTGCCAGTGCGTCCGGGATCCGGGTTCAAAGGTGACCCAGCCGCCGTAAACTCGGGCAGGCGCCTGCTGATGAAATGTGCCGTCGCTGCGTGCAGCGCCCGTAAAGTTCGCGGGATTGACGGGCGCGGATTGCTGCTCGGCAGCACGAAGGATGGTTTGTGACGCAGCCGAAGCGGCGGGGGCAGTCAATGAAGCAAACGCTGCGCACAAAAGGCAGGCTGCGCGGGTGAGGGCAGGCTTCATGGGAAAGTCTCCTATCGGTGAAATTCAAGACCTGAGCTTTACGGGCAGGCTGCTCCTGATGCTCAAAGCATTGGGAGCAGTGTTTGCGGATTACTTCATAGTGCGGCCGAAGAATTCCGACAGCTTTGCAACCTCCTGATCCACGTATTCGGGCACGTAGTACGTCTGAATGTGCGTGGCGCCCGGAATTTCATAGAGTTCCTTGTCGCTAGTGCCCGAAGCTTTGGCAAATGCATCCTGCGTCATATAGAGCGAATCGGCCTTGCTGCCGGCAATCATGAGGAGCGGCACATTGATCAGTTCGATTTGGTCAGTCGCGTCCCAGGTCATGAGGTCCATGAGCGAAGAGGTTGTGTAGGAGAACGTGGCATTGGGATGGCGGTGCGTGCGGCCGTAGTATTCAAGCCCCTCCCGGTAGAGATCGTTCGGGATTTTTGCGGCTTCTTCAGGGGAAATCGCATCAAAGTCAACTGTTCCCGAAAGCGGCGCTTCGCCTTTGAGCATTTCGGCGGCATGCGCGTCAGAGGCGGCCTTGAGGCGCTCCTGAACGGTGTCAGCGGCGGAATTCATATAACCCATGCGGCGCACAAGGCCGGTGTTGAACATGCTGATGGTCGCCACCGCAGCAAAACGTTTATCCGACTTGGCTGCATTGAGCGTATAGCCGCCCCCGCCGCAGATGCCGAGCGCGCCAAGACGAGAGGCATCAACGCCGGGATAGGAGAGGAGATACGAGGCCATGCCGTGGATATCCTCTGTACGGAACTGCGGTTTGTCGGTGTGACGCGGCTCGCCCCCGCTGGCGCCTTGATAAGCGGCATCGGCCGCAATCGTGATGTAGCCGAGTTCAGCGAGGCGCTGCGCGAAGAGACCGGCCACCTGTTCCTTTGTGCCGCCGTTGGGATGCGCAACAACGACTGCCGGGTAGGACTGCTTGGCGTCGTAGTTGGCCGGCGTATAAACGTTGGCAGCGATCTTGATGCCGTGCAGGCTGTAGGTCACCGGATGGATATTGACTTCACCGGCCGTGTTTGTTTTAACGGCTCCCTGGTACACCAAACCATAAGGATTGAGCTTGGAAATATCGTCGGGGGCGGCGGAAACGCTGGCGATGCAGGCGGCAGCGCACACAGCTGCAGCGATTTTCTTCAAAGTCGTCATGATGAATTGTCCTTGGAATGAAAGCGATAAAAAAGAATTACTTTGCAGCGCGCTGGGCTAGAACAGCGTCAAGCGTTGTTTGGGCAAGTGCGGCTTCCGTGCTCCCCACATCGCGCCGAAGGATTTCAGTAAATTCGCGCAGCGCTTTGGGGCTTAAACCCACGTTCAGGCTGGCATTGAGGTGCGAGCGCAGCTGTACGGGTGCGGGGAGACTGGCAAGCGCCGAAATCGTGGCGAGTTCCCGCTCTTGGTGCGTCAGGAGGTCTGAGGAGAAGATGTCGCCGAAAAGATGCTCTTTGAGATAGGTGTCGATTTCCGGCGAAAAGTCGTAGACAGGTCCTTTCACTGGCCGGCCGACAAGTTCCGTCTGGGTTTTCGTGCCAAGTTCCCGGATGTTCGTGCCGGCGGGCAGCGGCGTCGCTTCTCGTCCTTTTTCGTCAGTGATGCCGGCGGTATGCCGTTCATCGAGCAGATTGACGAGAACGCCGAGCCCCGTCAGACTGCGCGGGAACCCCGTATAGGCATACATCTGAAGGAGCACGTCCTTCATTTCGTTGACTGTCATGGACTTTCGGTTCAGCGCGTCCGCAAGAACGGTCTTGAGGCGATTGTACTTCGTGATGACGATGAATTGATCGAAGTTAAGGCTACCGATAATACCGAAGATATTTTCCTGATCACAAAGAAAGGTATGTGTATCCGATTCCATGAGACCGATGTCCGCGTGACAGGCCGTGTTTCCATGGGGGTTATCGGCATGAAGTTTGATGAAGGCGATGAAGTCATCGGTATGCAGATGGCCAGCCAGGGAGAATGCCTGCTGGTAGTATCGGAAAATGGTTATGGAAAACGCACTCCGATTGATGAATTTACAGCCCAGAACCGTGGCGGCAAGGGTGTGCGCTGCTATAAGATCATCGACAAAACCGGTGATTTGGTGGGTGCAAAGCTGGTAGATAATGAGCGCAAGATCATGCTGATTACCAATGAAGGCATTATCATCAAGATGGCAGTCAGCGACATCTCGATTATCGGACGAAATACCTCCGGTGTGAAGCTGATGAGTATTGATGCTGAATCCGGCATAGCAGTTGCAAGCATCGCCAAGGTGCGGGAGAGCGACAAGGATGAGGATGAAGAAGACGAATTTCTGGAGGAACAGGACGGAGAAGAAACCGAATCTGAGAATATGGAAGAATAAAAGTTACAGTTCAGTCTTTAGCTGATTTGGCTAAACTGTAACGAATAAAAAGTAAAAAAGATCAGATATTCTTGATCTTTGAAAAGAAAATCATAAAAAAAGAGAACATCCGGCAATTCATAAACTGGAATTAGCGGGTGTTCTCTTTTTGATCTTTATAAGGCGCAGTATTTTAACAGCGTCACAGCGTCGTTTCTCTCTGAATGAGTCGGCACTTGAATTCCTGGTAGGTAAATTCAGATTCACGGTTTTCGATCATAGCAAGAAGAAGTTTGGCAGCATACTCGCCCATTTGATCGTAAGGAATATCAATGCCGCTGATAGAAGGATAGTCCATTTCATAGAAATTCACCTCGTTCAGGAAGATATGGCGAATTCTCTGAGGGATGGAAAAGCCTGTTTTTAATATTTCACGCTGCAGCAGCAGTCCAATGTCGTAGTTTTGAGAAATGGCAAGATCAAAACTGCGGTTTTCCATGTATTTAGCTAAAAATTGCTGCAAATGAATCAGATCACGATCCTTGATAGGGCAGATCACGTGCTCCAGATGGCAGTTCGGTGCCGTCCGGCGAAGCAGGGATTCAAAAAGCGGATATTTATTATTAACTAAAAGACCGTCATTGCTGATGGAAAAATACCGCACTTCGCGGATTCCCTTTTCCAGACAGAAGGAGGCACATTCCTGCAGGGCATATTCAAATGCATGGGGGAACGGTGTTTTTTTTGAGAAAACTCCGTCCATACAGATAACCACATAGGGAATATGATTTTCATCGGCCGGTTTTGTAAAAGCAGCGTGATCATCGTTGGAAATAAAAATGAGTCCATCGATCACGTTGGAATAATAGCTTTTGACATAATCCGGAGAAGAATCTATATCATCCATTTCATTGAAAATCGTGATGGTATAGTCGATCTGGGACAGGTACTGGCTGATCCCGGTAAAAGCATTTAAGAAAGCCTGGCGGCTGTAATCCTTTGCACATACAATTCCGATGGATGTACAGTTTTTGGTCCGCATGCTTTTGGCGGAAGCATTGGGATAGTAGTGAAGTGCTTCAACGGCATCTAAAACCTTGCGTCTGGTTTCCTCACTGATCTTCTGATTCTGGCGATTATTGATCACATAGGATACGGTCGCCTGGGAGACACCGCAGAGTTTTGCGATGTCTTTTGCAGTAACATTTTTTTTCATAATTTTGTAGACTCCTTATAACACTTTTACAGTTTATTAAATTTCTCTAAAAATGTCTATAGAAATTCACTAAAATACACAATAATTTAATATTGCTAAAAAAATAATTGAAATACCGATCCTTTTGTGATATTCTAACAATACAAAATTAACTTATACGTATAAGTTTGAAATGGAGGAAAAAATGGGAAAAGCAAACGAACAAGCAAAAGATAAGCCTTCGTTATTAAACCGCTGGCTGAACGGAATTGAGAAAGTCGGAAATAAACTTCCGCATCCGATTTCTATTTTTGCAATTTTAGTTCTCTTTGTTATCGTTCTTTCTGCTGTCTGTGAGATGGCTGGAGTTTCGGCAACAGGTGAACTGGTTAACCGTTCTAAGGGAGTCGTAGAGACACAGACGGTTCAGGCTGTCAGCCTTTTGAATGGTGAGGGGCTTGTGTATATGCTGACACATGCAATCACTAACTTTACAGGATTCGCTCCTTTGGGAGTTGTCCTGGTAGCTATGTTTGGTATCGGACTTCTGGAGGACAGTGGTTTAATCGGAGGCGCATTAAAGTCTGCTGTAGAGGTTACTCCGGCTAAGTTAATTACTCCGATGATCGTATTCTTAGGCGTTATGTCCAACTTGGCTGACGCAGTTGGATACATCGTTCTGATTCCGATTGCTGCACTGATGTTTATGGCATACAATCGTCATCCGGTAGTTGGTATGGCAGCAGCATTTGCAGGTGTATCCGGTGGTTTCTCTGCAAACTTATTAATCGGTACTCTGGATCCGCTTCTTTGCGGTATTACCAACGAGGCTGTAAAGATGGTAGACCCGACTTATGTAGTTGAGCCGACCGGAAACTGGTACTTCATGATGGTATCTACCTTCCTGATCACAATCTTAGGTACTATCATCACTGAGAAAGTCGTTGCACCGCGTTTTGGTGAGTATCACGGCAATGGGGAAGAGAATGAAACAAGCTCTGAGTATAAATTAAACGACCAGGAAAGAAAAGCTCTGAAAGTAGCTGGTTTAACCTTACTGGTTATGATTCTGGTTCTGGTAGCTTTCTGTCTCCCGGCTAACTCTGTTATGAGAGCTGAGGATGGAACACTGTTAGGAAACTCTCCGTTTATGGAGGGCATCATCCCGATTATCACTGTACTTTTCTTCGTACCGTCTGTTGTATATGGTCATATGACTGGTGTATATCACGGAGAGAAGGATGTCTGCAACGCTATGGGACGTGCCATGGGAACCATGAGCTCCTACATCGCTCTGACCTTTGTGGCAGCACAGTTTATTAACTTCTTTGGTTATACCAAATTAGGAACGATCCTTGCATTAAAGGGAGCTGAGTTCTTTAGAAGCTCTGGTATTGGAACTATCCCGACCATGATCTTATTCGTTCTTTTTGCAGCCTTCATCAACCTGTTTATGGGTTCTGCATCTGCAAAATGGGCTCTGATCGCGCCGGTATTCGTACCGATGTTTATGCTGTTAGGTTACACACCGGAGTTCGCTCAGGTTGCTTACCGTATCGGAGACTCCTGTACAAACGTTATCACTCCGATGATGTCCTATTTTGCAATGATTATCGTATTCATGAAGAAATATGATAAAGAGGCTGGTATCGGAACTCTGGTTTCCACCATGCTTCCGTACAGTATCTGCTTCCTGATTGGATGGAGTATCCTGTTAGTATTATGGATCGTACTTAACCTTCCGTTAGGACCGGGCGTTGGAATGTTTCTTGGCTAATGGGGCTGAATTGTTACGATAATTTAAATAACTAGAATAAGATGTACTCTGGGAATGTTTTATGCGGAATGCATAGACATTCCAGGAGTACATATTTTTTCAAAAAAATTGCATGAAGGAGGAAATAATGAACCAGACAAATATAAAAATTGGACAATTAAGAGATCGCATGAAAGAACTGGGAATCGATGCATACCTGGTTCCGACTGCGGATTTTCATGAATCTGAGTATGTAGGAGAATTCTTTAAATGCCGTCACTTCCTGACCGGTTTCAACGGAACCGCTGGAACGGCTGTTATCACTATGGACAAAGCCGGACTCTGGACAGACGGAAGATACTTTGTACAGGCAGAAGAGCAGCTTTCAGGCAGTGAGATCAAATTATACCGCATGGGTGAACCTGAATTCCCGACTCTGGACGAGTTTTTAGAGGAGGAGCTTCCGGTTGATGGATGCCTTGGATTTGATGGCCGTGTTGTAAACTCTGAGCTGGGTTATGGTCTTCAGAACTTACTGCAGGAAAAAAATGTAACAATCAACTGCAGCAAGGATCTGGTAGGTGAGATCTGGACTTCCCGTCCGGCTATGTCCTGCGAGCCTATCTGGAGCCTGGATGTAAAATATGCCGGAAAGAGCACCGTAGAGAAACTTTCAGATCTTCGTGATGCCATGAAGAAAAATAAAGCACAGATTCATCTGATGACGGCTCTGGATGAAATCGCATGGTTATTCAATCTCCGTGGAAACGATATTGTAAATAACCCGGTATTTCTGTCCTATGCACTTATTACACAGGACGAAGCCTATTTATACGTACAGAAAGAAGCTATCAAAGAAGATACTAAGATGGGAAAAGCAGTTTGTGCGGCTTTAGCTGAGGCAAAGGTTCAGGTAAAAGAGTATGCGGAATTCTTACAGGATGTGGCAGCCCTGAAGAATGAGAAGATTCTTCTGGAACGCAAGAAAGCAAGCTTTGCTGTATGCGAGAGCATTGATGCTTCCTGCCGCATCATAGACGAGATGAATCCTTGCGCGACCATGAAGGCTGTTAAGAATGCGACCGAGATCGAAAATATGCGTAAGGCTCATTTAAAAGATGGTATAGCTGTTACCAAGTTTATGTACTGGCTGAAGCATACCATCGGAACCTGCGATATGACAGAGATGACAGCGGCTCATAAAATTGAAGAACTGCGAGCAGAGCAGGGCAACTATATCGAGCCAAGTTTCGTAACCATTGCCGCTTACAAGGAAAATGCAGCAATGTGCCATTATCATCCAAGCGATGAGGTATGCAAGAAATTAAAACCGGAAGGTCTTCTGCTGGTAGATTCCGGCGGACAGTATTTAGAGGGAACTACTGATATCACAAGAACCTATGCGTTAGGACCTCTGACCGAGAAGGAAAAAGAGTACTACACAATCGTAGCAGCCGCTATGCTGAAGGTATCAACCATGAAGTTCCTTCACGGCTGCCGGGGAATCAACTTAGACTACACCATCCGTGAAGCATTCTGGAAACGTGGTCTTGATTTTGCCCATGGTACCGGACATGGTGTAGGATATCTTTCTAACGTACATGAGAGACCGAACGGACTGCGCTGGAAAGTTGTTCCGGAGCGTCAGGACAGCGCTGTGATCGAGCCGGGCATGATCTGCTCCGATGAGCCGGGTCTGTACTTTGCAGGCGATTTCGGAACCAGAACAGAGAACCTGATCTTATGTGTCGAGGATGAGAAGAATGAGTACGGACAGTTCCTGAAGTTCGAATTCCTGACCAAGGCGCCGATTGACTTAGAGGCACTGGATACACGTTTCATGGATGACGCGGATATCGAGCGTTTAAATACATACCATAAAGACGTATACGAAACCATTTCTCCGTACATGAATGACGAAGAAAAAGAGTGGTTAAAACACGTGACAAGAGAAATTTCAAGATAATATGATGTTACAGTTCAGCCATGCGCTGGTTTGAATGA
>ERZ780208.1025-NODE-1025-length-24300-cov-6.071726_pt1 | contig 24300 bp, 19 predicted proteins | sample MGYA00511167_ERZ780208 | MGnify/ENA primary metagenome ERZ780208 (study PRJEB29588, sample SAMEA2159202) | human gut metagenome | biome: human gut; feature: human-associated habitat; material: faeces | place: Denmark | collected 2008/2010 ...
AGGCAGCCTCGCGGAGATATTCGTCGCAGTAGTTCAGGCTTCCGTAGTCGGGCCATTCGCCGATGAGCATGTCCATTGCCACGGCATCACAGGCCACGCCGTCCTGCGAAGCGATGATCGAGCAGCACCAACCGCCGTCAAACGGGGGCGTCTTCCACTGTCCCGCCGGAGCGCCGTTGACCCCGCGCGAGCCGTACGTGCCGTCGATGAGGAAGAGCAGACACTTCCCGCCCATGTCCTTATGGCCCATCCAGTCGACAAACGTCTTATATCCCGGCTTGCCGTGACGCTTGTCCTGACTGATGTTGTTGTGGGCGTTCTTGCGCCACTGAAGCGCGATGTCCGTCGCCCCGTACCAGTTCTTGGCCGTCAGCGTGACGCCCGGTCCGTTGTGGAGCTTGAGCAGGGCGGAGTTTATCAGATAGTCGGCGTCCACGATGCAGCGGGCCAGTCCGCGCGCCATGCGGCCGTTGTCGGTCGAATAAGTGATACAGTTCTCGTAGTATTCGCATTTCACGCGGCCGTCACCGCCGATATTGTCCACGAATGTAACGTCGGGGAACTCACGGTACACCTTATTATATATACTGTCCGTTATCGCACGGCTCGGCTCGCAGATGACGATGTCGCCGGGAGCCACGCCTCCGTCGTTGACCAGCGAGCGCACGAGGGCCAGCGTCACGAACGGCGACGAGTTGAGTTCGATGGTGTCGCGGTGGGTCGTAGAGTTGTTCATGTTCAGCTTGACGGCAATCTTCTCGCCCTGCCGGTAGCCGCGGTTGCCACGGCCGTGGGTCTTGTTGAAGTCAGCGAACAGCGCCCGCCATGCCTTCGAGGCGCTCTTCTTTCTCGCCAGCGTCGTCACCGCCGTGCGGACCATGGCGTCGGCCTTCGTCTGACTGTTCCAGCGGTCCTCGACCCACAGTCCCGTCTCACCGTCCCATGAAGCCACGCCGGGGGCGTGAACCCACGCCACGCGGCCGGGATGGATGCCGCGGCCCTCGCCGATCGGCTCGTTCGGACCGACAAACTGTTTCGGATGGCGCGTCTTCCCACGGACCTCGCCGGAGGTCTGAGCCGTCGCGCAAAATGCCGTCAAAGCGACGGCCGACAATAGAATAATACGTTTTAGCATAATAAGTTTTATTTAAATTAGGGAGATAGATGGAGATAAAGGGAGATATATGGAGATAAAGGACGTATGTCCAAGCCGCCAAAGCTATCGTCTTCTATCTCCTTAGCGACCGCAGGGAGCAGTATCTCCTTATATCTCCTTTTACCTTCATATATTTCCCCCCTCATTGGATTATCTCATACCTGAAGAAGTCGAACATCGCCCGTCCGCGTTCCGCCGTTTGAGCTCCGTCGCCGGCCGCCGGTGCAACGGCAGAGCCCGCGCCGGCATCATAGCAGAAAAGCCCCGTGCGTATGCCCTTCCAATAGCCGTCGAGCATCATGAACGGCTCACCGGCAGGCAGGAACGTCCGCCCGTCAATGCTGTAGAAGAAACGGTGTTCGTTGATGCGGCTGTTCATCTCCACGCGCAGCCACACCACCTCGTGGCGGCCGCCGCTGACGATGATGCGCCGTCCGTCCTGCTCGGTGAATATACCGTCGCGGCACACGCCGACACCTCTGAACGTCTTGCCCATCAGGAGCAGTCCGGCGCATGTTCCCTCCGCCATGCCGCGACAGTCGAGCAGCGTCGTCGCCGTGCCGCGATAGCCCATGGCCTTCTGTGTGAGCATGTTGCGACAGGCCTTCAAACTGTCAGCCCTCAGGGCGTCAAGCGTCAGCCATCCCTCACGGGCGGTGAGACTCCACGCCGAATCGACAGGATTGTGACACCACTGCCACTGCAATCCCAGCGCCGACTGCTGCTGGCCGCGCCAATAGAGACCGTCGGCCGTAAACTCATCGCTCGTCTGCGGGAGATAGGGCCGCACGTCGGCCGCCGTCGACGGCTTGGCGTATGAAGCCACCGGCTCGCCGATGCCGTTGCCGTCGTAGTCCTCACCGATGGTCAGCCAGCCGTCATCGGTCCACCGGGCGGGCTGCAGATGGACTACGCGCCCGAGCGGTGTGACGCTCTGGAAATGGACAAACCACCACTCACGGCCGTCAGGCGTGTCGACCAGCGCGCCCTGATGGGGCCCGTTGACGCCGGTCGAGCCTTGTTCGAGCACCACCCGGCGCTCATACGGCCCGTATATGCTGTCGGCACGGAGCAGCGTCTGCCATCCCGTCCTCACGCCGCCCTCGGGTATGGAGAGATAGTAGCGGCCGCCGCGCTTCAGCCATTTCGTTCCTTCGGCCACCGGCCCTTCATAGACCATCCGGCCCTCGTCCAGCAGCCGGCGCCCGTCGGACGACATGCGGTGAACGATGATTGGGCCGGCCCCATGGACACTATGGCCGAGATATGCCCGGCCGTCGTCGTCCCAAATCGGACACGGATCTTCCCATTTTGCCACGCGCCGGACACAGTGGAGCGGCGACCACGGCCCTGCCGGATCCGCAGCCGTCGACATGAACAGTCCTTCGTGGGGCGTACAGAAGTAGACCCACAGCCGGCCGTCATGCCACCTTATGGACGGAGCCCACGACCCGCCGGCATAACGTTTGTTCGTGTCCCATCCGGGAAAATCAAGACGGGTGAAAATCTGGCTCACCACGCGCCAGTTGACAAGATCTTCCGACTCCAGGACCTGCATGCCCATGAAATGGAAATCCGACGCCACCATATAATATTTGTCCCCGAGGCGTATCACGTCCGGGTCACTATAGTCGGCGTTGAGCAACGGGTTGCGATATGTCCCGTCGCCCATGTCACCCCATTCGAGCTGCGCCGGAGCAGGAAGCGACGCGGCAGCCATGGTGAACATAAGTAGTATTCCTGACAGTTTCATATCGGCAAAGATAAAGAAAAAAAATGATTTGGCAAAGATGCGGGGAGATTTAAAGCGTACGTCTGTCCTCCTTTTTCTGAATTTTACGCCCACGAGAGCAGCCACTTTCTAAAATTTTTCCTCCGCGCCTCCAAATATCGCAAGCATGCGCGTATCAAATTTCATGACTTTTTCCGGACTAAAAACACGACATTCCGCAAACCGCTAATTCACAACGACTTACGAACAGCACCAATTTCGTCATATTCCATTCCGCCCGCCGCCATCCTGCCGTAAAGCCCTTACGGCTCTGCAACAAGACCCTCCCCGCGATGCAACGGGGCCGCCATTGCATCGCGACAACGGCCCCGTCACGACCCAAGGAGGCCCTTAAGGCAAGAAAATGGCAGCTTTCCCGGACAAAAACTGCACGTCAGAAACGCACGGAAAATCCATTCTGGAAAAGCCGTAAGGCCCTCCCGGCACCGAAACGCCGCCCCACCCTCGTTTTTCTGCGCGCAAAATGAGCTCGAAAACCATCAAAAACGGCCTCAAAAGCTCCTGAAACGCTCTAGAACGAGACACTTTCCGGACGCATTTTTGTAAGATTTCCCTCATTCTTTGACACAGTAGCGTCATGAGACCTTCATGCGAACCTGTTTACAGGGGCAGCAAAAGCAGGGGCATTAACAAACGTGTAGGGACGTCACTCACACTGTGGCAGATTTGCAATCACGACTGTCCGAAAGTCTTTATCCTTTTGTCCTTATGCTCTTCTGCCCGAAAAACCACCCTTTGCGTCATTGCGTCTTCGCGTTTAAAACGCAACAATCCTGTAATTTAAAATCAATCACCCTGCAATTTAAAATTCGCCCATTGATAAAAAAGCGTGAACCCGCTGGCCGGACATGATTCCGCCAACGGGTTCACGCTGTGACAAGGCATTTTTCAACCTTCAATTTTCAACCTTCTCACGGTAACTTCACCGACATCTTGCTTCCTGTTGTTTTTGTAGCAGTGACAATGCCCTTTTTGCTTATCTCAATATCTGAATAGTGCGGGGCCACCATTATCGTTCCATCCAAGGCTACGACACCCCACTGGCTGTAGTTCATCTCCACGGCACAATATTTTCCAACGGGCGACTTGATGTTCCGGTAGATTGGCGGCACCGTGACACGGTCGCCGACCTTCAGTCCCCACTTCATGCCCGACTGGAACGGCGTGGCCGCATTAGACCGTGCAAGAAATCGCCGACGCCTTTCCGCGCGATCGGTTTGTGAATCATGCCATGAGGTCTCTGCCAATCTTGCCAGACGTTCAATCTCAGCCCTGCATATACGCCATTCCTCTTCCGACCGGCGGCATCCGATATATTTCCGCGGCTGACGCTCAGCGACATGATAGTATTCACGGGCGTTGTTCATCACGACGATGCTTCCGTCGGCCAACCTATAGTACAACCAATAGTAGCCGCCGCGGTCGCCGTCCAAAATACAGGCAAAGCCGGAATACCGTTCCGCCGGCTGGTTCTCCTTGTGATAACTCGGGAAAGGCATTTTCGTGTCATATACCGACAGGTAGAACTTTCTCCAACGGATGAACCGCCCGCTGTCTTTCTGACCGTTGACATAGACCGTCCGCGTACGGCTGTAATACACGCCGCCGACCTCCAGCAGCCCAACGGTTCCGTACGTCCTCACTCTGGGCTTCTGACCGTACGTGCGCAGACTGAACAGGTCGACATAACTGTCCTTATTGTCATACGCCACGACGTGGAGCAAGCCGTCTTTCATGAATCTCATGGAACGGCAACCGTCCGTCTGCCATATCGTCTCGCCGTCCTCACGGACAAGCCCGCAACTGCCGTCCGCAAACCTTACGGCCGCCACGTCAGCCGTCGTGTCAAACACGCCGGCAAACCGCGCCGCAGCCGTCAGACATCCGCCACGCCGCAGTCCCCAAAGCCCGCTTTCGCGGTCCTGCCACGAAAGCAGCGCCTGGACGTCATCGGTCTGCAACGACGGAACGAAATATATCTGTCCATAGATGCCGTTGTTATCCGTTCCACCCAGACGTTGACCGTCATTTGGAGCGTCATGAAGCATGTTGCTGTTATACGTTCCGACAGGCTGGCTGCCGTTGTCTGTGATGCTATACGTTCCATCAGATCGCCGGCCGTTGTTTACGGAGTTATGCCGTCTGCCGCCGGTTGTCCCGTCATGTTGCCGGACGTTGTTTATGGCGTTCATCAGCTGTTCGTGAGAAACTACAACCTCCATGTCGCATACGAGCGCCGGACAGACTGTCCGGCGCTCCGACGCCACGCAGCTCCACGTCTCCGCGTTTTTAGAGAAGGGCCGCGCCTTTCCCGCCACAACACCGCGGAACATTGCTTCCCAATCCCACGCGGCGACGGGAAGCCCGAACTGGCGGTGAAGTCCGACATTATCAATCAATACGCATGTTTCCTTGTCTTTCGTCTTCCTCAATCCGCGCCCCACCTGCTGAAGATATTTCGCCAACGAGAGCGTCGGACGTGCCATTTGAACGAACCCGACGTCGGGACAGTCGAAGCCCTCACTGAATATGTCGACATTCACCAGAACCCTTATCCGCCCAGCCTTGAAGTCTTCCACCAGCCGGCGGCGTTCCGCTGCCGGTGTCCGGCTGTCAATGGCGGCCGCACTCAGACCCATATTGTTATAATAGGTGGCGATATGGCGCGCGTGGGCAATGCTGATGGCATAGACAATACCTTTCCTGTCGCCGGCAAACTCCTCCACGCTACGGTACAACCGTTCGATGCTCGGCCTACCGTTCAGCACGCGGTTCATCTCCGTCACCTGATAGTCGCCGTCGGCCCCGCGCTTCTCTAAACTGTCAATAAGCCTTTGCTCCGCGCTTCCCTGCCTTATCGAGACATAGTCGAAAGCCGACAGAAAACCTTTTCTGATGAACTCCGCCACGGTCCACGACGTTATCAGCGTGTCGAACAAATCAGTGAATCCCCTGCGGTTCATCCGGCACGGCGTTGCCGTCAGCCCCAGAAACCTCACATCCGGCCACTTTGTCCACATCTCCCGATACGTCTCCGCCACGGCATGATGAGCCTCATCAATAATCACCAACGACGGCGTGCCTTTCATGTCCCCAATCATCTGTGAAGGCATATCGTTCAACTCCTCCTTCACCAGAGAAGGCTTATCTTCCACCTTCACCAGCGATGGAATATCTTCCACTTCATCCTTCACAAGTGAAGGTACTTCTTCCACATCCTCCCAATGACGCGACAACCACTGAATGGACACAACCTTTATATGTCCGTCCCCCAGTCCAATCCCATACCGCCCAAGTGTCTCCTCAATCTGCGCGACAAGCTCGCGACGGTGGGCGACAATCCATATTCCCTTCGCCCCACCCTCCTTCTTTTCCAGCTCTTCATTCACGATTGCCGCCAGCACATGCGTCTTGCCAGTGCCCGTCGGCATCTGCACCATCACGCTGCGATAATCCCGCCAAGCCTCAGCGAGACGCCGCTTTATGTCTGTCTGGTAGTCGTGAAGATGAAGCATTGGGATTAAAAGAAATGATACCATAGAAAATGCGAACAACGCAAAGCTAAAGTTTCTATGACAATTTGTAAAAGTTCATAGAAAAGAAACAAATCCTATCTTTTCTGTTCAAGCATCCACTTGAAATATTTTTCATGCTCATCCACCAGTTTCTCCCACGAATATTCATGACTGATGATTTCCAAATTGTTTCTTATATACTCCTCCTTGTTTTTGGCTGCGCGATTATCGATATTGTCAAGAATACCCGCCACTCCGTCAGGCGATGAATAATAGACAGCATTATTGCCCAGCACAGCTCGGTTAAATTGATTGTCATGTGCAAGGATAAAGCAATCGCTTGCCATCGCCTCAAGCAGTGATGGGTTCGTACCCCCAACACTGTGTCCATGGAAATATGCAAAAGAGAAATGCCGCACACTGTTCAATTTCTTGAAGTCATAGATGCCACCCACGAATTTGACATGCGGGTCATCCCCATACTTTTTCACAAGCAATTTACCGTATGGTGTATTGGTCTTACCCACAATTATCAACGGTCTGCGACCGTATTCTTTAGAACCCTTATACCCCTCTATTGCCATATACAGGTTGTTTTCAGGTTCAATCCTCGCTACCAACAGGTAGTATTCATTCGGTGTCAGACCCCATTCCTTCAGCAGCGAAGTGTCATAGTCATCATAGATATTCGCACCGTATGCAAGAAACTTACTCTCTCTGCCATACTTTTCCTTGTAATAATCATGAATCCCCATGTTGTCGGCAATCAGGAAGTGGCTATGCTTCACAGCCATCTTTTCTTCCCAAAAAACAAACTTCCTCACCAAAGGATTAAACTTCGTTCGTTTATACTCCAGTCCGTCCATGTTTGTCGTGAACAACGGACGTCTGATGTCCTTCACGTTGAAACGTATGTATGCAGGAATTATGCTCGTATATCCCGCTTCATAGATAATGTCAAAGTCCTCGTTCTTCAACGCATCCTTCAGACAGGAATAGTCATAAAAGAAGCTCCCCACCGAGCCACCCATCCATTGTTCCGGGCTGTAAATATGCTTAATCCTAACACCTTTATATTCATCAAGTTTATATGGATGATAGTGCGGAGAATACACCGTCACCTCATGTCCCCGCTCTGCCAGCCCAACCGAGATATATTCGGCAAACTGCTCAAAGCCCCCGTAGTTGTTAGGAATACCACGGGTGCTAACAAATGCTATTTTCATTATACAGTATGGTTAAATATGAAAAAATATAAAAAGCCAAACGTCTTTATATCATTTTATCGTTGTATAGTCTTATTCTTCACTAACATTGATCTAAGAAGCGAAACTACAACTTAAAAATCTAAATGTTAAACCGCGCTCAACTTTTCTTGTAAAACTATCTTTATACCATTTCTTATGGTCACACACTTTCTCTAACATGTTGTTTTTATAGACAAATAGCCGAATGATTTTATATTGCTTATTCAATAACAATCTCCACATTGGACAATTTCTAAAAGAACGCAGGATTATTCGTGTAAAACCAAAGCCGCATCAAAAGCACTATTTGTAACAACCTTTAAATTATCCCAACAGGGATGAATGAACATATTCAAAATATTACCTCTTTACAACAATTCATTGTCATAGAAATTTCTTCATTCCAATCTTTTCAAGAATCATTACATCAATATTGAGTAAAGTTTTCTACACGAAAGCTTAAACACGGCTAAAGGTATACATAAGATTGATATAGCAAAGGCATTTTTCGGGAAATACCTTTTAATATTTGTTCGATATCCTGATATATCGAAATTTTCAATCCTTGCAATATACTTGTTAAATAAGAGTATTGGAAGAAATTCCGTCAGGATATTGTGCAATACATGTTTTTTGGTATTTTCGCTTATCCAGCCATTATGAAAACATTCATCCACCAAAGACGGGAAATGGATAGTGAATGCTTCAAATTTATTATGTCCACTACGTCCCTTTACTCTCTGTGTTTCAAATAATTGTTGATCATCTACAACATATTTTTTTTTATTGTGTTGAGTAATCCATACGGATGTATGAGGAAACAACCTGTTTAATTCAATATTTCCAATCATTTCAAAATCATCTTTCCAAATACTAAAGCCATTGCTCCATGAAGGCCAATAACCAAGAGCATTAAAGAAAGAATCAAAAGAGTGGTACTCGATTGTTCTATTCTTATATAAAAACCCATTAGAATAAAATATCAAGCCCCTTTTGTCTGCATTTTTTTTTGCTTCATCAACTAGTAATTTCAACACACCTTTTTTAAACTTCACCTGACTGTTATGAAGCTTCAGAAGTTTTCCTCTTCCGTATGTTAGCACATGGTACGAGTTCATGAAGCCTTCACAATCTGTATGATAATATCGTAAATTGGGATAATTATATTCTGTTATCATTCGTCCTATTTCATGATCTGGATCATTATCAGAAATGATCACTTCATAATCACACAAAGAGACATTCTTATTTTCGATATAAATACTTCGCAAAGTATTTATTACATATTCTACCCGTTTATAGCAAGGAATACAAATTGATAAAATAGGTTGCTTCATTTCAATATCTTGACATATTTAAAGATTTCATATACATATCTGCAACTTCCAAACGTATTTTTTGTTGTGCATCAATAAAACCTTGTTCACGTTCAGCATATAAACCAATAACGTCAATCAAATAAAGACATAAAGCTGTGGAAAAATCAACAAAATACTTTCCAAATTGTTCTTCCGACTTCTGAAGATAGTCATATATCATAGTAGCATTCCATCCTTTTTCAAACATGGCAGTTTGAAAAATATAATGAAAAACATCCAAATAAGGCATATAACTATATCCTGCATATTCAAAATCAAAAACAAACAATTTATCATCTTCAACAAACATATTCCAAGGAGTAAAATCCGAATGATATGCCGCAAATGTGTACATAACGTTTGGAAGATAATATACCTCCACCTTTTCAATAAGAAACTGCAAAACTGATTTTTCTTTCCGCTGAAACAGATTCAAACAGGATTTCAGTCTTGCAACCGATTTAAATTGATCGCTATTTTCATAAAACAATTTATGCTTGGTCTTTTGCTCTAACTCAGACAAGAATGATAATTCCAAGTTTCCTAAATCATGAATGGCTTTTGAGTGTGGCGTTTTTTCTGTAGTTTGTACAAACATATACTCATCAGTTCCAATTTTCCCACAATATAAACAATTAGGAACATGGTTTACGCCCTTCTGAGCCAACCAAACTAAGTACTCTTTTTCTCTTTCAAAAAGAGCGTATACTTTTGAGGATTTACTCAACTTACAATATCCTAATATGTTTTTGCCTTTAAATATCTGTATTGTTATTTTCTGATGGGTATTGGGAGTTCCGCCGAACCAAGAATACTCCAATTTACGTGTTCTAAAAATATCCTCTATCTGTTTGTTCAATTCAAAGCTTATAGGACTATCGCACATCAAAAGCCCTAAAAAATTCCTAATAAAACTTATCTTGTGGAGATATGGCAGCAATACCTTTATACCCTTTCCTTTCCATCCACTAGGTTGATATATTTGTAGAGCAGTCTGTAAATTAGATGATGGCAGTATCCATTCTTTTCCATCACCATTTTTTATTTTAAAATAATGCATGAATTTAAAACCTTCCACCTGCAAGAACAGATAATAAGGATTTACAAAATCTATTCAACAAATAAAAGCATCATAATGTAGCCATTTTACAGCAAAAATGACTTCAAATCATGCCACAAAACTCTAATTATACTTCATCTCAATGCCATATTAATACACGCTTACAATACTGCAGTTATATCTCGTGAATACAAAACGTTTTCATAATAAAAAATCAAAAACTTGTTCAATTATTGGAGCCATATCAAAATATTTATATTGTCCAAGTCTGCCACCAAATATCACAGCCTCTTCTTTCTCTGCCAACTTACGATACTCCTCTGCCAATTTATTGTTACGCTCGTCATTCACAGGATAGTATGGTTCCATTCCATCTCTAAACTCTGTAGAATATTCCTCGCTTATTACAGTATTCGGGCAATCATACACCTCTTGACCGAACATCTCAAAATGTTTGTGTTCAATAACACGTGTATAAGGAACATCATTTGATGTGTAGTTTACCACTGCATTACCTTGATAATTTGGAGAGCTTTCTATTTTTATCTTGAACGACACTGTACGCCAGTCCAATCTTCCCAATGAATAATTGAAGTACTTATCTATAGCCCCTGTATATACAAGTTTATCTGCATAATTCTTCCAATCCAGATATTCAGATTTGAAAAAATCAACATTTGTCAATGTTTCCACATCTTTAAGCAAGCCTTCTATCAGTTTATTATAACCGCCGACAGGTATTCCTTGGTATTTATCGTTAAAATAGTTGTTGTCAAAAATAAGACGTACAGGAAGTCTGCGTATAATAAAAGCAGGCAGTTCTGTACATTTACGTCCCCATTGCTTCTCTGTATACTCTTTTATCAACTTTTCAAAGATATCTTTGCCCACCAAGCACAAAGCCTGTTCTTCAAGATTTTGAGGAGCACGCCCATCAAGAGTTTTTATAGCTTCTTCCCTTTGTTCATCAATCTTTGCCTGCGCCTCTGCTGGAGTTTCTACCCCCCAAAGTTTATTGAATGTATTCATATTAAAAGGGAGATTATATAACTCTCCTTTATAGTTAGCAACCGGACTATTGGTATAACGGTTGAATTCAACAATGGAGTTCACAAAATCCCAAACATCTTTATTAGAAGTATGAAATATATGCGCACCATATTTATGAACATTTATTCCCTCTATATTCTCACAATATATATTGCCGCCAAGATGAGGACGCTTGTCTATTACAAGACATTTCTTACCTGCCTTACTTGCCCGATAGGCAAATGTGGCTCCAAACAAACCGGAACCGACAATTAAATAATCATATTTGTTCATTAAATATAAAATATAACGTTTTCTTTATCACTAGTATTCTTGATAATCGTAATAACTGTTATCACCACAAAACATATTAATAGTACGAGCCAATCTCGTATATACAATTTTTTAACAACAATAGCATCTATTATTTGATACAACTTGAATCTAATATTTCATCGTAAATTTTCAAAAAAGTCTGTATCTTATTCTGCCATGTAAAGTGTTCTCTTACATATCGTTGAATTGCATTACCCATTTTGTGTATTTCTTCTCTATGAGTGAAAGCATAAAACAATTTCTCAGAAAAAGCATCTTGGTTCTCTCTATATGAATTATAGACCTTAACTTTCAAAATCATATCATCAGGAAATATATCCTGACCTCCTGCGTCAAAACATATTGTTGGGCAACCTAACGCACAAGCCTCCAAGACTGCCATTGCACCGGAATCTCTAAATGCTGGATATACAAACAAATCTGCTTCTATTAATTCCCTTATCAATTCATCATGTGGCATAAAGTCAATCATTTCTATTTTATCGACAATATCAGTTCCGTCAATCCATGATTTAACTTTTTTCTTATCATCCTCATCACGAATTCCTATTAATCTGATTATCACATTTGATTGTTTATCAAAAGCTCTATTAGCAGCTTTAAGAAACAGTTCAATCCCTTTCCAATCAAATAATTTTCCTGCATATATCAGTGTAAAAGGTTTACTTTTATCAACAGCTTTCATTTTGTATTTTGAAAATGCACTTTCTTCATACGCAATAGAAGGAACTATTCTTGTACAAGAACCTGCAAGAACATAGTCTTTCAAACGATTATAGTTTTCTCGACAAGAAAACAAGAAGACTTTCTTTCCATCAGAAATTTTTTGGTAAAAAAGGAATAAAGCACGATCCTTTCCTTTTCTCCTCTTATTCTCTTTATTTATTGTCTTTTTCTCTAAATCCTGATAAAAAGCAGTATTCAATGTTTCTGCACCTCCTAATGGCCCATATACTGTTGGAATCTTCAAAGCATAGCAGGGAGATAGTATTCTATACTGACATTGATTCACATGATGAGCAAGAACTGCATTTGATTGTTTTGCAATTTTTTTAAATTTGGGTATTGACATCAAATGCCATATAAAATCGTAGACAAGAGCTCTATTGCGAAATAATTTCTTTTTTGTAAAAAATATCCAACGAATACATTTAGGTATATCATAATATTCAAAATGCAAATTGGCTACTGGATGTAAACTCAAATATTCCTGAATTTTTTGTTTGTTATTTTCTCGTGTAAATACAATAACATTATAATAATGAGACATATTTTTCACAACATTCCAACCAACACCAGCCTCTGAACCAGAATTGGGTAAACAAGCTGTTGCCGACATTAGTATTGTTTTCATAATTTTATTTGATATATCCGTTTTTATCAATGATTAATCCCATTTGTTTCGCAACTTTTTGAGCCTTCTTCAGAATTATGGCACGTGTAACATCAGATGTAACCTTGGCTATATCATTATTCACATTAATTATCTGGGAGTTCTTCACAACTTGTGCTACATGACGATATGCTGTTACTTGATATTTGAGTTCTTCAAGAGTTAATTCTTTCTTTCGAGCATACAATATTTCAGGGTTTCCATCCAATATAAATACAATATCAGGCATTGGTACCAAATGTCGAAATAGAAACGGAACACATCGAGGTAGTTTGTATTGATAACGTTGTAAATCAACCATATAATCATAATAATATCGATCAAACACGATCAATTTCTTCATCACTTTCATTGGATAAATCTTCATTATTGTACCAATTACATAGTCAACCATATAATATAAAAATCTCATCCAAGATTTCAATCTCCCATGCAATTTCTTACCATGTGGATCTGGATTTCCATTTCCTTCACCATGAGGATTTAGAGGATTGTATGTTCCTAAATTCTTCAGCATATGTGGACGTGTATATATATAGTTAATACCACAAAAAGAACCAGCACAGGTGTCCTCTATTCGTTTAATAATCGTACTCTTACCTCCACCGTCCGGCGATAAAAATGCGACAGACAAGCCACAGGTTGAAATTAATCGTTGTGGTATTATTCGGGATATTTTAAACCAATAAGAAGATATTCGAGTGGAGATTGTTGTATTTTTACTTGCGATTTTCAATATCTGTTTTAAAAAGACATCATAATTATCATAAAAAATCTTTTTGTTGCCCGTTTTCTGGATTTCCAATATAAGCTCTGTCATTTCCTTCCCGAAATCTGCCATTAACTTATCTCTTGAATCACTCTGATTTTTCTCAAACAATTCTTTTGCTACAGATATATGGTCATCACAAAGGTCATGCTTGATAGTTCGGCGAAGCCACATATATTTTTGCTCGACATAATTATCTGGAACATAAAAGCATTTATAAAATCGTTTTCCAACAATCATGTCGTCAGCAGGCATTATCTGGTAAATACCCTTCCATGATATTGAACCGTAAAAATCAAGCAATAATTGGAATTTCTTTTCCGGACATGGATATGATAACATATAACTAAACTGATAATATCCTTGGACTATTTTCTGTACTACAAGTAGTCCGCATTCTTTAGCTATCTTCACAACCAGATTGTCTAAGAAAATTTCGTTTGCCCCACGATACATCATATCTATATCAGAAGGAATTTCTTCTGGCATCATTTCATACTTATTCTGTACGCAATAATCAAGTCCGCTCTCGTTGATTATTTTAAAAATCCGTTCTAATAACAACATAAATTCTATTTTTTAATTCCAAGTCTGTTTAAAAGAATCTGTATTTTAAAAACAACAAATCCTTTTAGAAAGAAAACGTTTGCTTTCCATTCCGGCATTCCATACTTCATACTAATCTCACGTCCTTCTGGTAATGTATGCTTAAAATAATTTTTATCACTGAAACCTCCCATTCTATAAGCAATCAAAGGTTTATTGATATACTGAAATTTTGCCCCACCATTCAACATTCTAAGCAATAAATCTCTATCCATACACCCTTTATATTTCAAATCAAACACTCCAAATCTATTATAGCAGCTACGTCTAACGAATACAGCTGGATGAACTAAAGCCATTCTGCAATACAGTTCCTTCAATGGTAAACATTTATATGGTTCTGTTGTTCCATCTTCAAATAATCTCAATCCATCACCATAAATGACATCTGTATCATCTTCTATTTCATCGGATATAGTTTTCAATGCGCCAGGAAGAAGCAAATCATCTGAATTGATATTTCCAATTAACTCACCTTCGGCATTCATGACACCTTTATTGAAAGCATCGCTTATTCCTCTATCTTTTTCAGATATTACCTTATGGATTTTATCTCGATATCTATTCACGATACCAAGAGTTCCATCAGTAGATAATCCATCAATGATATTATATTCAAGATTAGAATAATCTTGATTTACAATGCTTTTTATAGTTTCTTCAATTGTTGCCTCACTATTGTAGCACGGTGTAGAGATCGTTATTTTTATCATTCTTTAATCTTTTCAGAAAGTCTTGTTTTTTGTCAAACATATACCAGCAACCAGCCAATACATAACATTAGGCAAATCAAAATATATTGAATTAGAAACAAACATAATCATAAAATGTACTGCCAATATTATTATGCAGACATCCAAAAATCCATTGTTCTTTTTAAAAGCTGTATGCATTATTGAGATCTGTGTCATAGCATATAAGCAAACATTTACCAATCCTCCTTTTAACAATAAAAGCAACCAACCACATTCTGTTATTAGCCGACTCATATTGTCTACACTATCTCCACGATTTCTTGCATCAAACATCACCTGACTAAAATAAGTTCCGAGAATACCTTTACCAAATATCCATGCCTTATTGATATTAAAATCCTCAATTATCTCAAAAAACAAAAATGAACGTGTATTATCACCGACAACATCATAATTACCATAACTCTCAATCAGCCATGTAAAGAAATCCACTTGAGCATATAAATTAAAAACAAGCAAGAATATAGTTATAGATGTCATTCCATAAATGATAGTCCGTATATACATTTTTCTCAAATGATGCAAATAAGTCAACATTACTGTCAATCCAAAAGTCAGGACGAGAGCAATCAACATGGATCTTTCCCCATCTACAATATCCCTATAAGAGACCAAGAATATTGCAATCCAAATCAAACTTCTTTTTATCCTTAGATAATATGGTATTACCAAAAAGACCGCTGTCATTGATAATGCATTTGCATATGGAACATTTACATTCATTATACATAAAGAAGCAACGCAAATGTTAACATATATCAACCCTTTACAAACCCTCACAAATGCCGTTGCAAAAGATTTATCATTTGCTATACATACAAGCATTGGCATCAGTAGTACAGGTATACCTACCTGTGCATTTCCTAACAAGGATAAAAACCAGTTTCCTAAGACACCATAATTGGAATCAAAAAAACAACATCTTAGTATGAGTAACAAATTATAAGACAGAAACAATGTGACCCAAAAATATTGTATATTATTTGTTTTATATAAAGGAAATACCCATTTATAAAACAAATAATATATAAAAAGTATTGGAACAATCTTGATTACACCAACGGTATTAAGCAAACCTAACACCACCACTAATATCAGTAAGGTATATAACTTCCTATTTACAGACTGTTTCATACTTTCTTTATAAATGCTACAGGATTACCGCCCCAGATTTCATTAGCAGGAATATCCCTACTAACCACACTTCCTGCTGCGATAACAGAATTGTCACCAATCACAACACCTTTAAGAATTAAGCATTGCGTACCTATAAAAACATTCTTCCCAATTTTTACAGATTGCTTCTTTGCCATTAATGAATCCTTTGAAGATGCCCTTATAATAGGATTCAGAGAATGAAAATCTGTATCATATATGTGTGTTCCAAAACCTATTTTAGTATTATTGCCTATTAAAATACTGTCAGAACAAAAGATTGTAACTCCACTAATACCTACATTCTGCCCAATGTCAAGAGATGCACCAGACCTGACTTCTATTCTTGACTTCACATATCCACCAGATATACTTGACAACAATGAGCTTGTTACACTAAAGTTTCTCCCGATATTACAGTTTCCCTTTCTTGATATATATATATAAGGAAGTCCTATAGCAAAAACCTTTCCATCTACATTAGCTCCATAGCATTTTAACTTGATTGTCGCCAATAAAGAATAAATAGACTTTGACAATAGAACTTTAAATTGATGTAATACTATAAACAGAAATTTGATCATCACTTTTTTATTTTTATCCAGCAATACAAATAAGGAGACAATCGAAATGCGAACATATAAAAAGGTAAAGAAGCTATTGGTAAAACACGAACTATTTTTTTATACCTTTTTAGAATGTCCGCTAAGATTAATTTGTCATTGAGAATCAATTTGCACTCTATATACTGCTGCTGAAAAAATTTCGCACCTACCATGGAAATACTAAAAAACGCGTCCCTTGAGAAATTTGCATGAACATCATTCAAGAAAGCCTCCATATCTTTATATGCAGGAATCCGAGTCATCTTAAAAGTACTGATCGTGCTACCTGGTCTTGCTACACGATAATAGTACATTGGAGCAGAGACAAAGAAGGCTTTTTTCATGCGCATTGCAATACTATGCATAAATGAAATATCTTCATACAGAATACCCTCCTTAAACTTTATGCCATCAATAAAATCCTTTCTATAAATCTTATTCCAAACTACCATCGCGTAATTCTGTATTCCTTTCAAAAAATCCTCCGCAGATAATAATTGAAGTTGAGAATCAAATTTGTCAATACGCTCAACTTTCTTTTCATTATATGCAATACTTTTATAAGTACTAACAATGAAGTCTGCATCTGAATTATCTAAAGATTCCACCATATAATTTAATATCCTAGAATCAATAAAATCATCACTATCAATAAAACTTATATAAGTGCCATTTGCAACACTCAGACCTGCATTCCTCGCTGCACTCAGACCTGCATTCCTTTGATGCAACACTCTAATCTGTGGGTAATTCTTAGTATAATTATCACAAATTAATGAAGAGCCATCTGTACTACCATCATCAACAACAATTACCTCTGTATTTGATTTGCTATCAGCAAGGATACTGTCCAAACATATTTTCAAATAAGGTGCAACATTATACACAGGAACTATTATTGATAATCTTATTTCACCCATTTACTTATAACGATTTGATTATTTTCTCCCATTGGTTCATTATAACTTTCTCTGAAAATCTGGCAGGTATATCTTGCCGTATGTTGTCTGATATTTTCTGTCGAAGCTGCTCATCGCTCATCAAGCGCTCCAATGCTTCTGCGAACTTACATTTCTCTCCGTCAGAAACGATATATCCAGTCTCCCCTTCTTTGATGATGGTTTTAGGACCAAACTCTATATCATAGGCAACAAGTGGAAGTCCTTTGCACCCAGCTTCCAATAAAACCATTGGAAATCCTTCCTCACGACTACACATTGCATAAACTGAAGCTGTATGGTATATCTTTTGTGGTTCTGTCGTGAAATCATAAATTTCAATATAGTCCTGCATTTGTAAATCCTTTATCTGTTTACGATATAAGTGCTGTAAACTGCCACTACCATAAATGACAAGTTTCCAATCTGGAAATTTCTTTGCTATTAAAGAATAAGCATCAATCAATCGGTCAAAACCTTTTTGGTTAGTGTTCATGCGTCCCATGCTCAAAATAATTTTGGCACGTTTGGGCACAGAATACTGTTTATCGATATTATCTACAGGCAAGAAATTCGGCATCACATAAACAGGTCTACCTATTGATTGCCATTTAACTATTTCATTATCATTCAACGTTGTTATAATATCAAACTTACCCACCATATAGGTATGGAGTTTATGGCGAAGTCCCTTAACCATGTTACAAAATGGATAACGGGAATGATCAAGTCCAATGATATGAACATTCTTATGTCCATACAGAGGTGTTATCAGATACGAATTCCACAGAACGACTGCAGTTTCATTGTTTTTAAGTTCACCATCTATATAGGCATATAACTCACTTGTGAACTTTACAGCCAACTTGTATCGCCAATACAAGTTGGATTTTATCAACAAATGTTGTCGCCATGTATCAAAAGAATTGTCATTAAACAGATATTTAACCTTAATATTTGACTCAATTTGATATTTTAGGCCTTGATTTGCTTTAAAAAGACTAATGATATTAACCTGATAACCTCTTTGCGAGAATGAATTCGCCATATTTGAAACCACTCTCTCGACTCCTCCATCAAGTGTAACATCCATCGTAAAAAGAAATATATGATGTCGCATTTTATTTCAATGATTTTTTAATAAACTTTTCGCAAACATTCTTGCTATTTTCAACTTTTTCATTTATTTTATTATAATCCAAAGCAACATCTGATATCTTTTCAGGATTCAATCTATCCTTGACATACAGTTCATCCAAAAGATCTTTCATACGAGATGAATTACCATGTCCTTTCAAACTAAATGTGTAGAATTCTTTATTGAATATAATAGAGAATGCTGTCGCATGAAAAGAATTTCCGACTATACATTTAGCATTCTTTATCAAACAAAGAAATTCCAAAGGACCTGCATCATTTATGTTTAAATCAGCATAATTTCTTTTGGAAGAATCATTGACTGAAACAATCTTCAATTTGAACTTTTCTGCATATTTTCTAACGAAGTCTACTAATGTTGCATCATTACCTGAAAAATCATATACAAGTACATAAGATTCTAACTTTAGATTGTAATCCTTCGCCTTGGTCGTCAACTGAATCCATTCATCTGTCGATAATAAAAAAACAGGATCTAAAACTTGCTCAGCATATTTAACCCCAAGTTTTTCTAATATCTGCAAACCTGTCTTTTCTCTAACTGAAATTGAATAAAACTTTTCAAGCTGCGTTTTTACGAACAACTCATACCCATGTTCTATATTATCAGTTGCAAAACTTGCCGCATACGAAATTCTTTTAATTGAAGCGTTTCCAAAATCCAAATAATATGCAGGATCCTTTCCATTTTCATATCTAATATTCCATATTTGGTCACTACCAGCAATATACACATCTGCAACAGGTGGATTTTTTCTAAGTTCACCAACTGAATCATATTTAAATTTTGTCAAATGATAATATTCTTTTTCAAACCTATCAAAAGCGCCCTTACGTCCCCATGTTGCAAACATCCCATTCTTTAAACAAGATAGAGGTTGAATGATATATTTCATAAAAGGTATTATTTTATAAAATTTAATTCTAACTCCTTTAGCTTTGGGCGATACCCAAAATGGGTTGTATCTATTATTATGAAACCATGGATTATAATCTATAATCTCTACGTTAGAACCAAGAGTCTCTAAATAATGCTGTAAGGCATATGCCTGAAGCGACGCTCCATAATTATAAACTCTATGACAAGTTATAGTACAAATTTTCATATCAGTTTCTTTATCAAATTAAGCATTGATTTTAATGGATTACGCAAACGTGCTTCCCATATATATATATTGCGTATCAAATTTAACTGTCCGACAACATCTTCTATGGAAGTATGATCGGAAAGCAAACATTGCATTACCTTTGCATAACCTCTTCGATATTTCGGTGCTATTTTCATCTGTCCTTCAGCCACTACTTCAAACGGATATTCAACAAGCTGGCAGTTGGTTCTTTTGAGTATTTCATCACCTTTTTGGGTAAATGCCACAGCACAAGAAACACCGTCCTCATTATCTTTATAAGTGTTACCCCAAAAATCACCAATACGGATATCTGCAGACGAACAGTCATACTTGTATTTACAATGATTGTAGCATTGCTTGCCCAAACAACAGTCACCCAAGAAAAGGGCGTAGAACATATCACCCTGTGACATACGAGACTCTATATAACTTTTTTTTCCCTTATTAACACATTGTAAGAGTCATGCCAGTTTATCTTCTCACCACATTTTTCACCGTCTACGCCCATTGCCCATGAGTCATGCCAACCTGTCCACTTATTACGCCATGAGGCATATGTGATTTTTCCCACTTTTTTTTCTGCCCATTTTATGTATTTCTGCCAAATCAACATTGAAGGAACACCATGACAGAAAAAATCGAGAAGTACGAAATTGTCTTCACAACGGAACTTTTGAATATAGCGCCGGAATGAATCTATTTGGCATGGAGTACCTGTCACAAGGTACTTTTCTTTACGGTTGATAACCTTAAAACCATCCACCGTATAACTCTGTATATATTTACTTCCTGCACTTGGTATCAGTTCTTCAATTGTTGTGGCTATGTAATGCTCAGCTCTGTTTTTATCTGCATCATAACGGACTCCACAAACCTTATAGCCTTGTGACAATAGGTATTTTCCTATTTCAAAGCCAGCTCCACCAGAGGAACACTTTCGCCTCACAGAATGCTCTTTACTCCATGCCGCATACGAATGTATCTCTTTTTCTCTGAGAGACAACTCATCATGCAAATAAGCACATACTTCAAGACAAATACCACACTCTGTGCACCAGTTCTCATCTGTAATAGAAGGTTCATAGAAACCGGTTCCATTCAGACGTATGTCTATTATTTTCCGTCCACAAACCGTTGCACATACACCACAGCCATAACAGTCATGAACTTTACTTATATTATCTTTCATTCCTTATGAAACTTCTTTTTTATCATTTTTTTTGTTTTATGTCGTAACATCTCATGCTCTTCTTTAGTGAATCCCATATAATATCCGAACATTATAGTGGATAGCATCGACAGGATACAAACAACAAGAAATCTTATATTTGTTAAACAGATTCCTTTGTAGGCACATATTGGGAGAATAAATGCAAAGATTGTTACTACATAGACCCTAACTGTAACGTCTTTCAGAAACCTCCACATTGGGAACTGCATACAACGTACCAGCATGTATAGTCGTGCTATGTGGCAAAAAAATTCTACAGCAAAAACTATCACCATGGCATAATACGGTTTCATGTGAAAATATTTAAAACCTACATATACAATAGGCAAGGTAATTAAGGACAAACCACCGACCACAATCTGATAGTCACGGACAATACCCGATGCGTGCATTGAAACAATTAGAGGGTTTGACAATGTATTCAGTAATGCAGTAATAATGGCAAGACGCAAGAAAATTATTGTATAGCTGGGAACTTCTTTCAGCCAAATGCCTAATACCAGTGGTGCCTCTATGATAATGGGCAATGAAAGAGTAAGCAACAAGAAATAGGATAGTTTGGCTCCTCTAGACACCAGCTTGTACATTTCTTCCCGCTTCCCTGCAGCATAATTCTTGATGATTTGTGGATTCATTGCCATTTGGAAATTCGTCACAAAACCATTCAAATTACTGAGAACTTGATATGCCACGCTGCGGGCTGCGTTTACTGCAGGACCAAAGAAAATATTGAGCATCACATTCACGCCTTGATCCTTTGCTATACCAGCCAAAGAACCTATTAAGTTCCACCCTACAAAAGAAGTTACTTCCTTTCCATATTTGCGGTCAAATTTTCCTGCGAATCGGCATTCAGAAAAATGACTCCTGCAATACAAGAAATAGGCAAAAAGCATAATTATTCGTATCAATGCCATCAAAACAGCATACACGATTAGTCTGTCATATGATGTGATTGCTATTACATAACAGATGACAAGCTTAAACACTGCATCAATGATGCCGAAATAAGCAAACGCCGACATCTTCTCATAAGCGATAAGAGCACCATTGTATGGTACATTTATTACACTGAGGATGAACACCAAGAGTGAAAGCTGAAATACCCAATTGGCAGCTTCATATCTCCCTGCAGGAAAATTCATGTGCATATTGATAAACCATACGCCAATAGTTTCTCCAAGTAATAGAATAACTAATGCCAAACCGATATGGATTATCAGCATAGTACTGAATATACTATTGACATTCCCATCTGCTCCTTTTCCTATCTCAAAAGAGATAAACCGTTGTGTAGCAGTTGTCATGGCTCCACTGATGACGGTGAACATCGTGACGAATCCTCCTACAACATTATATATACCAAAATCTACAACTCCGAGCTTGTCAAGAATAACCCGGCTTGTGTATAAACCGATGAACATCATGAAAAGCATACGGAAATATAAAAGTAGAGTATTCTTTGCTATACGTTTATTGTTTGTGGATATTTCGTGTGTCACAAGGAATTATTTTAATTTATTATATGATTATTTCTCATACAACCAATCAAACCGTTAACCACCTTTCTTCACACTTGAGAAACCTACACAGAACATCTGATTACTGTTTGAGAAGTCACATTTGTAGATTATTTTAGAACTGCTTAGAATGGTTCCGTAACCTGAATGAATATATTAGATTTGGTTTTTATATGCTAATACTCAATGGAACATCTTCCCTTTAAATAAACACTTTTACCTATTCAAAGAGAGCATTATCTTTCCATTTTTTGTAATAAGTAGCTTCACCTGTTATTGTATAGTCATTATAAGATCGTTTTATAGACATCTTAAAAAAACCATGTGTTCTGACAATATTCTTCAAACTGCTTCTTGTCGAAAGCACATTCCATTTTACCCGTCAACATAAAAGCGCTTTCATTAGTACAAGGTATCTCCAAAAAATCTTTTACTACTATCGGAATATTATCTATACCCCATGCGAGAAGATAATCCATAAATAGATAATCTATCCATTGTTTCTCTTTTGAACAAAACTCCAATAAAATTTCACTTACAAAACAAAATAATGGATACTTAAGATAAGGACTCCCAATACACTAGCATGTAAAACGATTTTTATGGAAGACTCCACTTTTTATCAATGGTTGGCTTTTTCTTGTTATAATAGCTAAATTCTCTTGTTCTTCAGAAATATTTTTACAAACAAAAATTGTTGCATCTATCCAAATACCACCTCTTTCCGCAATTAAAGTCATACGTACTATATCTGCAAAATGTGTATAAGAAATCATACCACATTCTAACTTTTCATATATTATTTTTGGAAGATGTATAAACTCTTCTACATTTTCACTACTAATAAATATTACCCTTTTCCCGCAAAAACGCTTTAATGTATTATAGTTGTTTTTTATAATGGGGGTATTATTCCAACCTTGATACCAAAAAAAGTAAATAGGAATATTGTTTGATAATTTCCGTCCTGATATAGTACGAACTTTTGAATATTTATCCAAAATGTGTTTATAGTTCTTGTTTAGATAGTACCCGATATAATTTTCTTTTCTCTTACAAAGGATTCTGCTTATACGTGAATATGGATTCACTTTCCAAAACACTTCATATAAAACACTCCATAGCATATAACTTATGCTAAAATAGTATCCTTTATTTAAGTGTCCTTTTATTCGTAACCATCCTTGTAGACTAAGTGTTTTTTTATAGCCTAAAAAAATTATTTACCATGATTTATACATTTAATAATACAGCAATGCTTTTATTGTAGAGAATACTATCTATATCTAAAGCTACTAATAGAGAATAAGGTTGCAAATAAAACTGTATGTTCCTCTTTTATCTGTTCCCATACATGCTCTCATAATACTTCTCATACTCTCCACTCGTGATGTTGTCCATCCACTCCTGATGCTCCAGATACCACCTCACTGTTTTCTCTATGCCCTCCTCAAACTGAAGGCTGGGCTCCCAGCCGAGTTTGCGCTGGAGCTTGGAGGAGTCGATGGCGTAGCGAAGGTCGTGGCCGGAGCGGTCGGTGACGTAGG
>ERZ780208.1027-NODE-1027-length-24276-cov-7.070228_pt1 | contig 24276 bp, 17 predicted proteins | sample MGYA00511167_ERZ780208 | MGnify/ENA primary metagenome ERZ780208 (study PRJEB29588, sample SAMEA2159202) | human gut metagenome | biome: human gut; feature: human-associated habitat; material: faeces | place: Denmark | collected 2008/2010 ...
GGCCACGCTCCAGCGGCTGTCCGCCGCGCTTCAGCGCCGGGGCTTCCAATGGCAGGATATCCGCCCCGCCCTGGCCCGGCTGGACCGGGACATGGAGGAATGAGCTCCCGCTGGCGGCGAAAGCAGTCACCTGCCGGAGACACCCCGGCAGCATTCAATACCCGAATAATCAGAGGAAACAGAGCATGAACGTATCATTCATATCCCTGGGCTGCGACAAGAACCGGGTGAACACCGAGCAGATGATGGCCCTGTGCCTCCAGGCCGGCATCACCGTCCAGGAGGACTGCCCCGGCAGCGACGTGGTGGTCATCAACACCTGCGGCTTTATCGACAGCGCCAAAAGCGAGGCCATCGACACCATTCTCTCTGCCGCCCAGCTGAAGGACACCGGGGAAATTCAGAAGATTCTCGTCACCGGCTGCCTGAGCCAGCGGTATCAGGCCGATATCCTGGATGAGCTGCCGGAGATCGACGGCATCATGGGCACCGGCTGCTTCGGCGACATCGTGCCTGCCCTGGAGCAGGTGATGAACGGCCAGGAGTGCCGCCACTTTGCGGATATCAACGGCCCTGTGGAGGAGCTGCCCCGGGTGCTGTCCACTCCCCGGCAGTACGCCTATCTCCGCATCGCCGAGGGGTGCAGCAACCGCTGCGCCTATTGCGTGATCCCCTCCCTGCGGGGCAACTACCGCTCCCGCCGGATGGAGGACATTTTGCAGGAGGCCCAGGCCCTGGCGGACGACGGCGTGCAGGAGTGCATCGTCATCGCCCAGGATATTACCCGCTACGGCATGGACCTGTACGGGGAGCGGAAGCTGCCGGAGCTGCTGCGGGCTCTGTGCAGGCTGCCCTTCCACTGGATCCGGCTGCACTATCTCTACCCCGACAACCTGTCCGACGAGTTGATTGACACCATCGCCGGGGAGGAGAAGATCTGCAACTACCTGGACATCCCCATCCAGCACTGCAACGATACCGTGCTGAAGGCCATGCGCCGGCGGGAGACCAAGGCCGGGCTGGAGGCCCTGTTTGCTGACCTGCGCCGCCGTATCCCCGGCGTGGTGCTGCGCACCAGCCTCATCACCGGCCTGCCCTACGAGGACGAGGCCGCCTTTGAGGAGCTGTGCGACTTCCTGGGGGAGCAGAAGCTCCAGCGGGTGGGGGCCTTTGCCTACTCCCCGGAGGAGGGGACCCCAGCGGCGAAAATGCTCAACCGGGTGGACGCCGACGAGGCCCGGCACCGGGCGGAGCTGGTGATGGAGGTCCAGGCCCAGATCATGGACCAGTTCAACGACAGCCGCATGGGCGACACCGTGGAGGTGCTGTGCGACGGCTGGGACGGCCAGTCCATGAGCTATGTGGGCCGCAGCTATGCCGAGAGCCCCGGCATCGACGGCAGCATTTACTTCACATCCGACAGCCCCGTGGAGGCGGGGGACTTTGTCCGTGTGCGCATCACCGGCGCCATGGACGGCGAGCTTACCGGTGAACGAACGGAGGAATGAACCATGCCTATGAACACAGCCAACAAACTGACCCTGCTCCGGGTGTTCCTGATCCCGGTGTTTCTGGTGGTGGCCTACTGGGGCTTTCCCGGCAGCCGCCATGTGGCCCTGGCCATCTACATTGTGGCCTGCCTGACGGACCTGCTGGACGGGTACATTGCCCGGCATTATAACCAGGTGTCGGACTTCGGCAAGTTTGCCGATCCCCTGGCGGACAAGTGCCTGGTGATGGCGGCCCTGTGCTGGTTCGTGGAAACCGGCGATATGGTGGGCTGGGTGCTGGCCGCAGTGCTGCTGCGGGAGTTCGCCGTGTCCGGCATGCGGCTCATCGCCGTGGAAAAGGGCCGGGTCATCGCCGCAGGCTGGTCCGGCAAGGTAAAGACCGCCAGCACCATGGTGTGCATCTGCCTGATGCTGTTCGGCATTCCCCACTGGCTGAACCTGGCGTGCCAGGGGGTGATCCTGGTGACCACCGTCTACTCCGGCGTGGAGTATTTCGTGAAAAACTGGGACGTGTTCTCCGAAAAGTGAAAAACAGATTCCCGGGCCCAAGTGCTCCATCTCATAGGGAAACAAACTGAACCCCCAGGGGCACTACCGGTACGGAACAAACGGAATAGCCGCAAGCTATCGTGTGATGGCTTGCGGCTATTCATATTATAGGCTGTCTAAAATCGTTTTTAATGCATAGGGTTTAGCATATTTCAAATGCGCATCACTCACAAAAATGGTGTTTTCTTCTATTGGCTTTGTCCACATAGCCGGATATACTACTACTTTCTTTTTGCTATAACGCCCCTCTGCCCAAACTGATTCGTGATTAACATCGATATGTATGCCGGAAATCTGGAGAATTTGTTCCAAGGATTTCAAAAGATACTGCTGTTTTTCGTATGGGACTGCAGATACTCTTGCTCCTGTTTCTCCCCAGTTCAATAAATCAAGTGCAGCCTTACGATCGAGAACGCTGTGGATATATTGATTTCGATAGTGCTTTAGGCAGCTGTGGCAAGCGCTGTCACAGGTACAGCCTTCGAGAAGTTCTCGAGTTTTGGTAAGTAGCTGTCGAATAGAGGATTCAATGCTAACAGCATAACCGGCACCACTTGAAAGGCTATCATACAAGTAGATATCAACGAAATCTCCATTGCGATTTTGTCGAACACGAAAACCAGTCACAAGCTCTGTAAATTCAATGTCCAATTCCTGGCATGCTGCCAAGCGCAAGCCTTCCGCAAGAGACTGTCCAGCACGGTTAAGCCAAGAATTCCTGGTGGGATTAGTATCGATCTGCTGTCGATCCAAAGCAAATTCCAGAACAAGCATATCTGTAACAAAGTCATATCCAAGATTCACATTGATTGTATCGCTATGTTTGCAACGTGTTTTAATGAATTTGGATCTATACGGACGCAAAACATCCTTAAGGACTGCGGGGTCATCTCCGGGCATTGCAGCACCGCAGTCGCAGCAGATTGTGAATCCCTTACCACTAACACCATTGTTAAGCATGATGATTCGCTGATTGGGACGAACAGCCATTCGGATGTTGGCACATCCATTAACCGCCGTAACATCATCTGCATCGGGTAGTGTGGAATATAGAGGTTGCTGAGTTGCTGAGTATTCTTCATTCAATTGTGCCGTTTCAATGGATGTGGCATTTCGTGGTGCGAATCCCCATGGGCGTAGCATTGGCAACATATTTGTCAATGCTTTATTGCCGCAGAAAGGACAAGTATCAGGGTTATCCTCTTCTAAGCCAAACCAACCACACTGACTGCAGGTACGAATGCTTTTCCGGTAGCTTGCATCCTGAATAAATGCTTTGGCTGGAGATGCAGCAGTTCTTTCGCTCCGCTCTCCTCCGGGATAATACAAACCACCAATCTGGTAGGTCGTCTTATCAACAACAATCGCTCTGCCAGGCGCATATTCACCAATTGCAACATCCAACCCTCGTTCAACCTGATATTTTACCTTCCCGCTGACATCGGAAATATATGTGCTAACAACATTTTTGGGAAAAGAATAGGTAGGTATAACACCCTCTTCATAAAGCGCATCCAAAAGCGATTTTTTCCCAGAATCACTGCTATCATCTGTTTCAAACAATTCAGGATGATCATCTCGTTTTTGCTTCAGCGCCGACAGAGATTTTTCAAGTTCATCTTTGTAGCTACCTAATGCACCTTTCGATCCAACGGGCACAAGAATATCATCTTTACTAATTTCAAAGATTTCCAAAAAGCGGCTGAAAGGCTGTAGGTGTTCATCCAGAAATTCAATGGCAGGAATAGCATCCAAACTGTTTGATTTCTCTCTCAGATAGGTTTGAAGTGCAACCATACCAAGATGTCGCTGGGTGATTTTCTCGCTGCTGATATCAATCCACGGTTTTCTGGGATCGCCTCTGAACATAGGTACTGGGTTGGAAAAGTACAGTGAATCATGTGGTCCATCTTCGCAAAAAGTAACAATGGTAGACAGACTTGAGCCGCGACGGCCTGCACGACCAGCACGCTGCTGATAATTCTCACGCATAGGAGGAATATTCCGCAAACCGACAGCAACCAACGATCCGATATCGATACCTACTTCCATTGTAGTCGTGCTGCTTAGAATATCGACAGGCGCTTCGCCGTTCTGCAAAAAATCCTGAAACCGTAGCTCATACTGCTCTGTTCTGGACCAGAGTTCATCCCGCTGATCTTTATGGGAAAGTTGTGCAGTATGTTCTTCGGTATCAATTACACGAATGGTGTCACCTTGAAGCGCATCCTCAATGGGCTTACGCCAAAAATCCAATGCATCAATTTCTTCCGTTGTCATGGGATGAATCTTTTCACACTGACAACTTGGGCATTTCCCTTTCAGTAAATACGGCGTGAGCTCTGAACAGCGTTCACAACGGAACCACGTGTGTTCTAAATCAAAGCGCGGTTTTATACGAGAAAGGTCAATATAATACTTTCCGTTGGAAGACGAACCTTCATCCATAAATGTTTCCCGCAAAATTTGGCTCCACTTTGCAGCAACAGAATCATTATCGCTCCATCCCATTATTTCGCGGATATCGGTAGAAAACTTTTTGTTCTTATCAATGCCATATCCCACATAGTTTGGACGCACTTTTTCACGAATCACATCCGGGATGGTATGTCCAAGGATCACCGAAGTGTCACAAGTTGAAAGAATCCATGCGTTAAAGAATTCCATGAATTCTTCCTCACTTACTTCGACCCCTGCTTCCTCTAACGCATCAAGTGCATCCCATTTTGCAGCATCCGTAGGCTCTATCCAACTGAGGGCTGAATCAACCAGCGTATTATATCCCCCACAATAAAAACGAATGAGCTGTTCCTTCATTTGGGTAGGCGCATTATCAATGGTGAAGCGAGGAGTGTACTGTTGCCCACGTTTCTTTGCACGTGTGTAATTCTTCAGTGCCTGTGTTCCATGCTCAATTAACCGTTCTCGTTGTTTTTCTGTCTCGCTATCATGGAAAATTTGAACATGATGCTCCACAGCTACCATTGCAAAGTAGTCATAGAAATAGTTCATGGACTGCTCTGCAACTTCGTGTTCCATTCGATCAATGGCAAGCACCGCAAGCTGTCGGGCCGCAGTCATATCAGATGCGTCAGACATATCTCTTGCCAGCTTAGCTGCACGTTGGCGGCTATCTGAGAAAAGCAGAACTTTCCGCCCCTCGTTTGGAAGTCGATCGGGATCGCCTGTTTTCCCTGGAACCGCAGGTTGAGCTTGGAATTGCGCTTTAATCAGATTGAAGAAGGACTGGTTGCCTCTTGTATTAAAAGAGGTCAGTTGCATCTTAGATAGTTCATGCCGACAATGCGGACAGGTGGAAAATGTCAGAATGTCCGGTCGGGCCTTTGCTGTGAAGCCGCTATAATACAGCTTTCTGATGCCCTGCTTTCCATCCAAGGAATCATCAGAAAAGTCGATGAAGCCGCTTTGAACATCTAAGTAGCAAGGCGAAATTTTATTCTGTCCTTGACGTTCCGGCAATCGATAACCTGCAGACGGAATGAAAAGATGTATTTCTTTAACCTCATCTTCATTTATCATACCAGGTTGATGCCAGAGGTATGTACGTCTTCTGGCTTCAAAATCTTGCTTCAGCACAAAACCTCTGAAGAAAATACTACCGCACCGGCGATCATTGTATAACTCATAAATTGTGCTTCCGCATTCTTTGCAAGTAAGATTACCATCCGAAAAATAGACCTCACCCAATGTTAATCCGTTTTCCGTGTGCGAATGAGGGCATTCTGGATTAGTACAAGCGTAAACGCCCTTGATTCCACGAAAAAGCATATGCATTCTTGCTGGAAACAAAACACTTCCACTTTCGCTTCGCGCCAAAGGTGCGATCGAAAGCATAACACTGACAGCGTGCAGGGCATCTTCTAAACTATTATCAGGAAAGATAGACTCCGCTAATTCTTGTAAAGAGACTGCTGTTCCGCGGCAAAGTTTGAACATTTGGCAGAATGGTACATAGTCTACCAGATGGTCGTATAGCCATTGGTATGCATCTTCAGAAGAAACGAATGGAGCAGGACTATTGGCAATACCTGTCCAAAATCCATTGAGTGCCATAAGGCGTTCCGGATCATCGCCCTCAAACGCATCCGGAAGAAATTCTTTAAATTTACTGAAGGGAATATGAACTGCACTTCCGCTGCCTATTTCCTCTCGTTCGCCAGTAAGATAACAGAACGGATGCATGTCGTCGGATGCAGTCAATTCATTTGCAAATGTCCTGACGGCCTTCCTGTCATTCTCGTCATTGTTGGGCATACTTGCAGTAGTCAATATAAATTGAACTCTACTGCGATTAATGCCCAAACGGTGGAATAAGCGCCGGATGAGCAATGATACCTCGCCGCCTGCAGAACCACGATACATATGCGCTTCATCAATGACAAATAGAAGCTTATTATTCGGATCTGCATTTAGCCATGCCTGAGTATCTGACCATATTTTATGCTCTCTTGGCCGAAGAAGCATATATTCAAGCATGGAGTAGTTTGTAATCAAAATATCGGGGCAGAATTGCTGCATTTCAAAACGAGTTACCAGTTCTGCATCCTCATCGTTCGGAATATGTTTTCCGTTATAGAGTTTTTCAAGAAATTCATCAAAATTTTCTTTGGCCGGTAGTTTTCCGTCCTTAATGAGTTTCTCTAAAAAAGCTTTTTCTTCGTCGTTTTCAGGATTGACCATACGAGAATATGTTGCCGCAAGTGAACGGTCCTCACTACATCGGGGCTCCTTACCAGCATAAGGAGTTCTGCCGGTATACATGCCGAATTGAGGCCGGCGGGAATTATTTCCACATGCGGTGCGGAATATATTTATAAATCGGTGGTCTGGATCGCCAATCAAACGACGCAAACGACTAATCTGGTCAGAAACCAGGGCGTTCATAGGATACATGATAATCGTTCGGACACCACGCATAGCCCAACTATCAGGGTTATTTCTTGCTTCTGAAGCAAGTTTTGCCATCAAGGGCCACATAAAGCATTCTGTCTTACCAGAGCCTGTACCTGTTGACACGAACAAATCCTGACCTTCAAATGCCGCTTCCAAAGCGGAAATTTGGTGACAGAAAGGTGATGGATATACGCCAAGATTTGCATCTGATAGCGCCTTAAAATAGTCTTTCAGCCAATCAGGTAGCTTGGGAGATAACTGAATTCCGTTTGGCGAACTCTTGTAGGCGGGTGATGATTCAACATACGGTTTTTGATAAAGAACACCTTCTTGATTCAGCTTATTTTGTGCAGCAGACAGCAAGATAGGTGACTTCCCAAAATATTGAGACTTTATATAGTTTTCCAGAGCTTCACGCAGTTGCAAGTGAACTCCGTTTGCACCATTGGACATAATCATTCCTCCACAAAGCAGTAACCCATTGATTCCAACTCATGTTTGAACATAGGATAGATTTGCCTTGCCATCATTCTTGTAAAGACTTGGGGCGTTTTTGATGTAAAATCATATCGCACAGGCCAGCTATAGAGTTTGAAGAAGTTTTCTTCCGAAGGTGGCAGACGATAACCAAGTTTAATCTCTACCAGATTTCCCCTTGCCTTCGTTTTGATTTCTGGAAGTGTTCCATGTTTTTTTAGAAGTGATATTGCAATCCTTCTATATTCGCCGTGGTTGCCTGGAATATTCGAAAAATAGTCCCGCATTCTCCATTCTGGAATCGGTGTATTCAGAAATACCCCATTACTGTATCGATAAAATACAAAAATTTTATTTGGTTCACCATATCTTGCAAGGGATATATGGTCATTTTTTTCGGGAATCTGTTGCCAATACCCCCATTTAAATGGAGGATCAAGCCGCAGAAACTCTGAGTTATCTGGCCATTCTATTTGTTCCCATTCGCAATGCGCCAGCAGTTCTTCGAGATAGCTTTCAAACGACTGCTTCTGCAAACCAAACATTGATGATATTGTCCTGTCGGAAGTTGAAGTTTGAACGGAATAGAAACCCAATCCGCTCATAAATAACTTCAAGTCAGGTGAAATACCTCTGTGAAGAACAAGATCCCCATTTCCTCCAGTTGCAAGAGCGGCTGGGGATATTTGATAAGCGGAATGATAAAAGAACCCATTTCGCAGATAGATAGAGTACATTTCCTCAATCAGATCCGTCTTGTCATGCGGGAGGAGAAATCCAATCTTCGGATAAATGCCTTCATAAGCATCAAAAATCTGGCCAATTCTGCTTTTGAAGTGCTGAATAGAAACTGAACCTCCATCCTCGGTGTGATCCCAAAGCGAAGCGAGAGCCATTTGCCCAGCAACACTATAAACGACCCGACAAACCCATTCGTTGTCATCTGACTGCGGAATATTTAATTGCCTTCCAATTGAAACAATTAGGTCGTTTATCATATCGTTCACTCTTCCTCAATATATCTTGCAACTTCAGCTTTTACCGAACTGGAGATTCCGCTCTCGCCTTCAATAACATCCTTTAAGACATCCAATCTCCCGGTAAGTACGCAGAGAGGAAGCACACCAAAGAGCAGTTCCAAGTCCTTATCTTTTGCGGGATTCTCCAAAATGCATTTTGCATCGGACAGGACACGAGTTAACTGGCCCAATAGGAGTTTGCTAAGGCCCAAACGCTTAAATGCAGATATCCGGAGAGACTGTTTTTCCTCAGAAACATATGGTTGGAACTTCTCAGCGCGTTTACTTGGCCATGTCTCGAGAGCAGGTAAACTTCCTATAAAACATTCACTCAGGACGGGGAGCATGTAATTATAAAGGCCTTTCGGCTCAATAAGCATATCCTCGACATATGGATGGGTCCAGATTATCTGCTTTTTGAGTCTTGTAAACTTCTGCGGTAATGCATCCGTCCACCCTTTTCCGAACATATTTTGAACCGACACAATAGAATCGTCAGCCTCGCTGATTCTTTCCACTATAGAAAGGTCACATTCATCTCCTAAAGTCAATTGTCCTGCTCCGTTTGCGTACATCGAAACAGACAGCACCTCAGCAATATCCTGTCCCCCAGGGCCTGCAATCAAAGTTGGCACATTGTTGATATGGGTTGCATACAGAAAAGCAGTGAGCATTGAGCAGAAGTCTGGTTCAATGCCCAACGCACATGACAAATTCTGATAGATTGCATCATATTCATTGCGCCAGCTTTCTGCGAGTTCAATATCCTCATCAGAATATTGGCCACTGGTACTGCTGTATTGCCATGAGGCAGGGGGATTCCCATACGGCAAAGTTGCATTTGACTGAGGCAGAAAAACAGAAATATCAGCAATGAATCCTGCCATATCTTTTTGCGCGTCAGCAATTTTCTGGCGCACTGCGACCAGCGTTTCTTTTCCAATCGATTCATATTGCGCTATCTCTGCAAGTAACCGATCAAGTTCACCTTGTTTTGTAGCAATTTCTGCAAGTAGTTCACTATGCTGCTTTTTTGCAATGGATATTGTTTCTTCCATTTCTGAAACTTCTGCCTCAGCTTTGGCAATTTCAGCAGCATGAGAATTATGCCATTCCACGGATACGGCTTTTTCGCATAATTCTCTTAATTCATCGTGATTCTTTGCAATTTCAGCCAACACATTAACATCGATATCGCCGACTTTAACCAATGCATCTGCTCGATTAACAAAATCATCAACTGTCTGTTTTGCTTGGTCCAGAGTACAATTTAGTTTTTGAACAATCGCGTCGTACAAAGATTCTCCGCAAATCTTCTCAAGAAGAAGTTTGCAATGTTTCCATTCGGCCTTTGTGGCACCAATACACTCCTTAAACAAAGGCCATGTGGTGCGTTCAAGAATGAGCGTGCGAATAACCTCGTCTGTATTTCCTATTGAAACATATCCAGAAGGCTCTCCCACCTGAAGTGTTTTTAGAAATCTTAGGTTACGATCATCCCAATTATAGATGTCCCCGGAGGAAATTGTGTAGCTTGGCAGGGAGTAGACAGTTTCCGAAAGTTTTGCACATCGATCCGAAATGTTGAACTCATTTGCACGACACAGTACGCCTGCGAACTGCCCCCATTTAGGTTCATAGCAAAAAAGTGTATCGCAAAAGTAAGCTTGTGTACGAGCAGTTCCATTCTGAAGTTGTTCAATCACTTCGTCTAAAGACTTTGCCATAAGAACTACTACACGTACCGGCGAGTAGTCTTTGACATAGTACGACTGGACATAGTCAATTGCTGGGTTATCCCTATTAGGAATTGCTGTCCACTCCCAAATACCGACCGTTCCAAGCGCAGTAGGCCCATCGTTGCGGTACAGTCTATCTCTGTTTTCAAAATAGTTATCCGTCCGTTCCGACTTGAATGGTGTATGTAAAATATCATCTTCCACATCTGCTAAACGGTTCAGCCATATACGCCCTTCGTAATCTACTGTAATGTAGCACAGTGATGTGAAGGAAACTTCATTGTCAATCATCATTATCCCTCCCAGGATTATTTTGAATGGTTTTCCTGAGCAAATTTAAAGCTGTACGGGAAATTTCGCCTCGCCGCAAAGCCATGCAGAGCCATTTTTGCGTTCGGGGATATTTCGAGAATTTACTGACAAAACTTCCAACTGCATGCGTTACAGGAATCATCGGGCCAGAGCAAGAACTCAATTTTTTGACAAGTACAGCATCCAGCAACATAACATCCATGTTGACGGTTTCCTGCTCAAAATGAATGGAGCGAATGTAGTCGCAGCCTTGATAAAAATGTATCTCTGTGCCAAATGATAGTTCGTCGATTGTTAAATGCTCCTCGCCAGAAAGCTTGTAGACATATTCGGTCTTACCGTTTCTTTGAACCACAGCCTTCCCATCATACGGGCAAGAAACTGATATGCACTTTAATTTAGGAAGTTTTGCATAGCTCTCTTCATTTAGCGTGTTGCCAGAATGATCAGATATGATTATTGCTGGTAACGGTGCCTTTTTGCGCAGGGGTTGCTTTACCAAATAGGAGAATCCTAATGCTCCAGATTTTCCAAGTGAGATTAACTGTTCTCTTTCCCTGGTATAGAGCTTGTATAATTTCCCGTCTTGAGTACCCAGCACATTCGCAGTTGCGGGGTATGATTTCAGTTCGGCATCATCACCGCATAAATAGAAGTAAAATTCCGCTGAGTTGTGGTATATAAAATACGGATCCTGGATGTATGCTGGCCATATAGGATAGAATTTCGTTGGTTTTTCAGTTAAGAAAATAGCATATTTAAGGAAAAACTTTGCGGAGCGTTCTGAAAACCTTTTAATGCGAATTTTATATAAATACCAACTATTGAAAGAGTTTGCGCGCGTTTTGGCTATTTCTATTGCTTCGATATCTGCAGGGAAAGTATATATTGGATGTCGTTGCAATAAATAATAGAAATTTCCGGCATACGCCTTTCCGCCAGATTGTAGAATCTGGCCAGTTCGTCCGTCAAAGAAGGAGCCAGTCTGGTTGATTCCCGGTATATTGTTGGACCAAAATCTTCTTAATTCGGGATTAGCATTTATATATTCAACACAGTAAATCTGGCTTGGAATAGAGCCAACACTCAAGTAGGTGGTTCCAATCCGCTCAATTCGCTCAAACGAGTACTCATAAACTTGGTGTGAATCTCCGGCTATCTTAATTTTGTCGCAGTGTGCCTTGCTGTCTGGAGGGTAGAAGAACCCTAATTGCAGAGAAAACATCGCTCCCGTTACAACAAGACGCAAAGGCATTACATGGCTGTTAAGTGAAACAAGCCGCTGAGTTCCAGATTGAGAAAGCTGAATTTGCCTATCTTCACATTCTTTATTTTGTTCTGCACTACTATGAAAAAAATACCGTGTCCCAGTATCCACTCTTGCTTTGGAGAAACCAACATTTTGTGCACACAGTTCACATACAAACTGGCTTCCTCTTGCAGAAACTTCGTAGGGGTACAGTTCGTTTGCCTTTTCGACTGTGATACGGCGATATCCAATTTTAGAATCCCATACACATACATGAGTTAATGGCATCCATCGTCACCCTCGTTCTTGTTACAACGACTCGGAATTGTAAGCCGATGTGTCATCTCTGATAAAATCCATCATTTCTCCTGCATTACAATTCATAACATCTGCAATTTTAAGGAGAACCGATAGATTTACTTCTTGATTTTTGCGAAGTTTAGTGAAAGTAGCAGAAGAAAGTCCTGCACGCTTGCGAAGCTCAGCTTTGCTCATCTCTCGTTCAGCGCAAAGGACCCATAATTTTTTGTAAGTTACTTTCATGGTTTCACCCCGAATAAGAAGGTTATATAAAATTATACTACTACGAATCACATCTGTTTTCAACACATTTCGCTTTTTCACGAGTTGTTTCGATTGCATGAATTAAAGTTATCGCGAATCTAAATGCTTTTTGCTTTACGAGTGATTTTTAAAATATTTTGTTGGCTATTCCCCTCGTTCTGTGGGAATGTGTGTTGCTACCAGGAGGTGCAACACATGAAAAAACTACTCAAGGACTTATACAACTGCTTCTATACCCCGCCCGAGTTTTCGGAGCAGAAGCGGGAAGTGGAAGAATGCCACCAAGCACTGATCAAAGCGTTGGAAAAGCCGGAACGGCGGCTGGTGCTTCGAATTATGGATGCCCAGAGTCTGATGGCAGAAAAACGCTCCATCGACAGCTTTATCTCTGGATTTGAGCTGGCGTGGCAGCTCTCCATGGAACTGAATCAATATGAAAAAGAGCGCTCAGTCTCTCGCTGTACGGCGAAGAGATCGGGCGTTCTTTCCATGTCCGGAGAGGAGAAAGAACCATGAAGAAACAAATCGTCACTGCCGCAGCGTTTGCCGCCTGTCTGGCCCTGTGGGCCGCTGTGTGGCAACAGAAGCACCCAGTCGGGGAAACACCCACACCGACCACGCCAGCCGCTGTAATCGCCACGCAGCCCGAAGTTCCGAAGATGCCGGAAATGAAAGAAGTTATAACGCCAGAGGAAGAAAAGTCGGAAGCAACACTGCCGGAACTGGTCGAGGAAGCCGATATTGCCCCGGAGCCATCGCCTGCTCAAACGCCCTCAGCGAGTGAAGTACCGGTTCTACCTGAACAGGATGTCACAGCCCCACAAGAACCGGAGCCTGCCCCGGCACCCGACAGCGCACCGGACAACATGGTCTATGTGCCGGGCTTTGGATGGATAGAAAGCCAAGGACCCAACCATGTGGAATACGCCGAGGATATGTATGAGAACGGCAATAAAATCGGGATCATGGGATAAATGAAAAGCAGTGCGGTATCAGGTCAAAGCCTGGTGCCGCACTGCTTATTCTGTTTCCTGCTCCAATGCGTCGCTGAATATCTCATGGACATGGATCAGAGAAACAACTTCACAGAGAAACCGCTCCGTCAGTTCCTTTTCGTCCATCCAGGTGGTCTGCGGCGGCACATAGTAACCGGAATCAGCCTCTGCATCCGCTCTGGCCTTGCGAATCGCTTTCTGGATGGAGAGCCACTGGCCGTAAGCACCATCGTTCAACTGTTTTTTCAGTTTCCGGATGGCAGCCTTATATGCTTTCTCCGCGCCGCTGGGGCCGTTATAGTTGAGCCGGATGGCCAGTTCCTGAAAGGTCATGCTCTGCTCGTTAGGTTGGCCGATCCCCAGATAACAGCGCACCAAATTCAGTTCTCTGGGGCTCAACACCTCCTCCATGCGTTGGAGAAGCAGCGTCCGGCGCATGAAACGGTCATAGGCTTTGGCGGGGTCACTTCCACACCCCAGGTCAAAGACGCCTTCACCCAAAGACTCAATCTGAAATACGGTACGGTATTCTTCCAGCAGACGCTTGGCGACTTTAGCAGAGACTTCCAACTTCTCTTGAATGGCGGTCAGCAAATCTTCTTCGGCATCCTCCTGCTCATGCGTGGCATAGAGAAACGCCACCTGGCGCAGCTGGCGGTAACGATCCAGCGGGAGCGACAGAGAGAAAGAACCCTGGGCGGCGCAGTCTCGCATGGCCGTCTCTATGGCGGAGGTCGCATAGGTCAACAGTTTAGTCCCCATGGATGGGTCAAACCGCCGCGCCGCGTCCAGCAGCGCCAGCGCCCCCTCCTGCTTGAGGTCGTCCACCAAAAAATCCTGAGAAAATTGCTCGCAGTAGCTTGTGGCCAGCATGGTCAGATATCCCTCGTTCTGGGAAAGCAGGAGCGGGGCGGCCTGCGGATCGCCGTCCTGTATGCGCTGGGCAAGCTCCTCGTTGCTCGGGCAGAAATCGTCGCAGCGGTACATACTCATGGCCCGTCCTCCCGGGCAAGGCGCGCTCTCGCCTGGGCATAGATTGCTTCCTGCTCCATATCCATTGCATAACCGTTGGCGGCATAGTCGTTGTCCATGAGCGCCTTGTCCCGGAGACTCTCAGCTACATACAGCGCTTCATTGCGCAGCTCGTCGGAAATCTTTCCTCTCTGGTGATGCTTGCGGATGGTGTTGGTGCGGGTAGTGAACAGGCGGTAGACAGGGTGCTGTTTGTTCTGTTCCTTCTGCCGCATCATGGCGCCGTATTGCCGGCAGGTCATGCGGGGGTCCTGGGGCGCAATGCCGTTGCAGTATTTCGGCATGTGGCCGTTGGTGGTGAGAAAGTATGTCCCGCAGCCGCAACACCGGCTGGGCGCATGGCCGTGCTGCAATCCGTTCATCAGGTCAAAGATGTAGAAGCTGATGGCATGGTCAAAGAAATACCGGTTTACAAATACGGTTTCCTTTTCCTGTTTCGGGTGTCGGGCAAAGACATAGGAGGATCTCAGATCCGGTGTGATGGTGAATGGCTCGACATCCGGTACCGGCAAATCACGCATCATATCCCAGAACCATTCACTGTTGAAGCAGTCGTGGGCGGCCATGGCGAAGAAGGTTTCCGTCCGCTTCTTCAGCCGCCGCAGATAGCCCTCCTCAAAATATCGTGCCGCCACGGTAAAGTGCTGGATGCCCAGGGGGATGCTGAAGGCAGCCACCAGATAGCGGAAGAAAAATTCCCGAGCAGGCGAAGCTGGCTTCAGCAGATCGTTGTGGGATGCCGGGGAAAACATCACCTCCAGTGTGTGCTGCTCCTGCCCTTTGTCCATCAGGCTGTACGGTGGACAGTGCCACAGGGCATCCAGCAGCTTTTCCAGAGAGGCGCGGGTCCCGTCCAGCAGCTTAATAAATTCACCTCGCCCGGCCAAAGCCAGGGCCTCCACCTGATGGCTGATGGCGCCGCCGTGGGTGACCAGTTCCCGTATGGTCTCATCGGGAACATTCAACAGTTCGGTGGCAAAGTGGCCAGCCGGGTAGACGGTTTCGTTGAAAAAGATCTGATCCTGCCAGACATCCATTGTCAGGTGAAGGAAATTGTTGTTCTGCCTGATCCCCAGTGGCATAGGGCCACCTCCTCTGTCCTATATCTGTTTTCTGACTGTCTTGCGATATTCTCATTTTATCAAAATCCCCCCAATAATCAAGTGAAAGGACAAGAGCCACGGTGTGGGCGTGGTCTTTGTCCTTATCTTTTTTACAAGGGGATGATCCTGATGAGTAAAACAAAACGACTGCAAACCATCGACGGTGAGAGCCTGATGAGCCTGCCGCTGACACCACTCAACTTCGTGCTGGACACGCTGCTGTCTCAGGGGCTGCACATCCTTGCCGGCTCTCCCAAGGTGGGAAAGTCCTGGCTGGCTCTGTGGCTGGCTGTCATGGTAGCCAAGGGCGAACCGGTCTGGGGGATGTCCGTGAAGCAAGGCACCACTCTCTACCTCTGCCTGGAGGATTCCGTTCTTCGTATCCAGAACCGGCTCTTTGAGATCACCGAGGACGCACCAAGCAGCGTCCACTTCTGCACGGAGTGCGCCCTCATTGGACAGGGGCTGGAGGAGCAGGTGGAAACATTCCTCACTGCCCATCCGGACACGGTACTGGTCATCATCGACACGCTGCAGATGGTTCGTCCGGCTCGCGACACAACCTACGCCAACGACTACCGCGACCTCTCTGCACTGAAGCGGATCGCGGATGCCCACGGCATCGCCATCCTGCTGATTCATCATCTGCGCAAGGAATCAGCTGACGATGTGTTCAACCGCATCTCCGGTACCACCGCCATCAGCGGTGCAGTGGATTCCAGCTTCACGCTGGTGGAAGAAAAGCGGGGCAGCGGCAGAGCAAAGCTCTCCTGTATTGGCCGTGACATTGAATACCGGGAGCTGACGCTGGAGCGCAACGGTGAAAATGTGTGGGAGCTGGTGTCGGACAGCCGGACACAGCCGGAGCTGCTGGGCGACCGCATCGTTTATCTCCTCTCTGAACTGATGCGTGACCGAACCGAATTTATCGGCACTCCTACAGAGCTGTCTGAACGAATCGACCCTGTGGGTGTGGAACACATGTCACCTAAGAAAGTATCCCGACAGATCCTGCAAAACCTTGACGCACTAAGGAAAATCGGCATTTCCGCTGTGGTTCGCCGCAGCAATGGAAGGCGGCTCATTGAGCTGCAGCGTGCCGAAAGTGACGATACCCAGGGTGTCCGGGCGGTCGACCCTGTTGACCCTGTCAAGGCGCTGTGCGGCGATTTGCGGGCGGTTTCCGGGCGCAGCGAGTAACCCACCGCAAAGCAAGAAAAACGCCGTGTTGGCCGTTTGTGGCCGAAGGAGGAGTGCAGGTGTCCGGCGCGGTGAAATCACCTCCCTGGAGGTGGCCAGCATCGCGTTTGTCTGGTCACCGGCACAGCCGCCGCCCGCCTTCCGCCTGTTTGCGGGGCACTGCCCCACACCCCATTTTTACGAAAGACTGGAGGAAACGACATGAAAAAAGATATCAAGTTCAGTACCCGGATGGCATCCGCAGACCGGGAGGCCATCAAGGAATTGGCGAAACGCTCCGGAATGTCCATGAGCGACTATGTGACAGCCTGCTGTCTGGGAAAGCAGGTTGTGGTCGTCGATGGACTGAAAGAAGTGCTCAAGGAGCTGAAGTCAATCGGCAGAAATCTGAATCAACTCGTCACCCTGGCGCACATGGGACGCGTCACGGTGATCAATTTGGACAGCGTAAGCCAGGTATTCTCTGAACTCTGTGCTGCTGTCCGACTGATTCTGGAACGAAAGCGGTGGTGAGGAATGGCCATCATCAGCTTCACCAACTATAAGCGGGGCCAGACCACCGGCTGTATGGGAGCCGTGATGAGGTACACCATGCAGAGTAAGAAGACTGAGTTCGAGGGGCAGCAGTTGATCACAGGAATCAACTGCCAGCCGGAATCTGTTTACGCGGACTTCATGACCACCAAGCGGCTGCATCACAAAATCGACGGCGTACTGTTCTACCACATGGTGCAGAGCTTCCCGAAAGGCGAAGCAGTCAATCCGGTCGCCGCTCATGCGGCGGCGCTGAAGCTGGCTGAGTACTATGAGGGGTATGAAGTTCTGGTCTGCACCCACACAGACCGGGAACACATCCATTCCCACTTCCTCATCAACTCCGTTAACTTCGATACGGGAAAGAAACTGCACATCGCAAAGGAGCAGCTCCAGGAACTGCGGCAGCGCAACGATCAGATCTGTATGGAGTTTTCTCTCCCTGTGTTCCAGCCTAAAGACAGAAAGCAGAAAATCAAGACCATGACGGTCGGTGAGTATCACACGGCCGCCCGTGGCCAAAGCAAGAAGCTGCAGCTCATGAATCTCATCAACGACTGTATGCGTCACGCCTCCAGCCGGGAGGAGTTCATTGCGCTGATGGAGAGCGAGGGCTACAAGGTTCGCTGGGAATCGTCCCGGCGGAATATCACCTACACCACACCCAGCGGCTGGCAGTGCCGTGACCGCCTGCTGTTCGGGGAGAAATATCTGAAGGAGAATATGGAATATGAATTCAGGATCAGAGAAGAAGTTATCTATGGACGAGCTGTTGGAGAAGAACCGACCTGCGCAGATGGTACAGCCTACGCCGCAGCCTCCGGTGCAGGAGCTGACACCGCCTCCCGAAGTGCATCCCACGAAAGCGGAGTGGGAGGATCTGCTGAGCCACCTCTACACACTGGGGTACCACACCGAGAGACAGACCGGCTATCTGAAGAAGATCGACGAACTGCTGGCGCAGCTCCCGACTCGGACGCAGATGGAGGAACTGCTGAAAGCGGTGAAGCATCTGGAGCAGATGAGCGAACAGGCTGGGAAGCGGAACGAGAAGCGTTTTTCTTTGCCCAACATCAGACGGCCCAGACTGCGGCTGCTGCACCTGAATGGTCCCACATGGGCGGTCCTGCTGATGGGGACGGCAGCATTGCTTCTGCTGTGGTGGGGCTTGGGTACCGTCTGGAGCAGTCTCAGTCTGCTGAGTCTGTGATGGACAGCACCACCATGCATCCGCACACAGATAAGAAAACACTCCGTAAGAAGCAGCAAAAGAAAATCGCCCAAGGCCATGCCGAGGACGATCACGAAGAAGAACAAACTTGGCAGCAGACCACGTGACGGTCTGCTATTTTGTTGCCCGAATTGGTTTCGAGGGAAAGGAATGCTATGAAAAGTGAATTCGAAGTGTATATGGAGACGGGTATCCTGGGTGGATATATGCCGGAGCGAGCGATCGGCTTCCGGGACGAGAATACGATCACGCCAATTTACCGGGATACATCCTATCACGAAACGGAACATGGTACGGAGCTGCGCCGGGAGATGATCGTGGGCGGACGAACATTCTTCGTCCGTTCCATCTTCTCTGCCGCAGAGAAAGCGAAAACACCTACGGAGCAGATGCTCCAAATCATCGACAGTGATTTAGAAAAAGGTTCGATTTGAGGATAGACATTGGGCAGGAGATACGGTATGTTTGTTGTTACCGTATCGGCTTGCCCGGAAAGGAGCAGCAATGGCAAGCAATGAAAAATATACCGTCCTCTATGGCCGGCTGAGTCAGGAGGATACGCAGAAAACAAATAAGACGGATGACTCGAACAGTATCCAGAATCAAAAACTTCTGCTGGAGAAGTATGCAGCTGAGAAAGGATTCACCAACACCCACTTTCTGTATGACGACGGTTACTCTGGAACGAACTTCAACCGCCCAGGCTGGCAGCATGTCATGGAGCTGATGGAAAACGGTCAGGTGGAAACACTGATCGTCAAGGACATGTCCCGATTGGGCCGTGAGTACCTTCAGGTGGGTCAGTACACGGAACTCATCTTCCCGAGCTATGGTGTGCGCTTTATCGCTGTCAATGACGGTGTGGACAGCCTGTACGAGTCCACCAATGACTTCACGCCCTTCCGGAATCTGATGAACGAGTTCTATGCCAAAGACTGCAGCAAGAAGGGCCGCTCCGTGGTTCGCCTTAAGGCTGAGACTGGCGCCAGGGTTTCCTCCCGACCCCGCTATGGGTATATGAAGGACCCGGCAGATCCCAAACGGCACATGGTACCTGATCCTGAGACTGCTCCGGTAGTGCGGTACATCTTTGACCTCTGCGTTTCTGGAAAAGGTCCTGCCCAGATCGCAAAGCAACTCAAGAAAGATAAAATCCCTACGCCTGGATATTCCTACTACCAGAAACACGGAGTAGAGCTGACCGGAGTGGATATCACCCAGCCATACAACTGGTCCACCAACACCGTCGCTGGCATTCTGGAGGATGAGACTTACCTGGGTCACACCATCAACCTGAAGTCCACCACCCTGTCCTTCAAGAACAAGAAGCGCATTGAGCGTCCCGAGTCTGAGCAACTCCGCTTTGAGAATACGCATGAAGCACTCGTTACGCAACAGACCTGGGAAATCGTACAAGATATCCGTAAGCACAAACGGCGCAGAGCCAACATGGCCGAGCAAAATATCTTCTCTGGATTGGTCTACTGCCTGGACTGCGGCGGCACCATGGTACTGCACCGAGCACACACCATGGATGCGGTGAAAAACAACTTTATGTGCTCCACCTACAAGAAGAAAGGCAAAGATGTTTGCTCCGGGCATTACATCAGAGAACAGGAACTCAGTGCCATCCTGCTGGATGACATCCGGCGTGTCACGCACTTCGCTCGTCAGAACGAACTGCGGTTTGCAGAGCACATCCGCAAGAAGCAGGGCAAGGAGGCACAGCAGGAGATCGCTATGCTCCAAAAGAAGATCGACACCATGCAGAAGCGCCAGGCCGAGCTGACGAAGCTGTTCAAACGGCTCTACGAGGACAGTGTACTTGGACGCATCCCGGACGAGCAGTATCGCATCCTGTCTCAGGAGTACACCACCGAGCAGAAAGAGATTCAAGAACAGCTCCCCGCCATGGAAGTAAGGCTTCAGGACCTGAAAGACTCCAGCTCCAATATTGCCCGGTTCATTGAGAATGCCAAGCGATACAGCGAGATCCCGGAGCTGACTGCTGAGATCCTGCGCATCTTCATCAAGCGAGTGGAGGTCGGTGAGCGTACGGAGAAATACTCCCGCACAGCACCGCAGGAGGTACGCATCTACTATCGTGACATTGGCCTGGTGGATGAACTGCCTGAGAATGTAGCTGATTCCTTGAAAGAAGAAATCCCGAACGAAGTCGCATGAGCAGAAAAAGGAGGCTGTGCCGAAACACAGCCTCCCTCCACAAGAACAAATATTAAGTTATATGGGTAGGTTCACAAATTGTCCCTATGGAACGCCGGAGAATGGACCCGGGAATTTTCTGCGCCAAAATTTTACATAGATTTTACTTACCCATTACAACGGATTTGACAAAGGCTCTGTATACTGAGAAGTGTAAAAGAGCGTGTGTCAAAATGTAAAAACGACGAATAGAGGGAGTAACATCTATGGATATTTTCAATGTGCTAACCCTGGTAGGCGGCCTGTGCCTGTTCCTGTTCGGCATGAACCTGATGGGCCAGGCCCTGGAGCGCCGGGCCGGCGGCAAGCTGCGCAGTCTCCTGGATAAGATGACCAGCCGGGTGTTTGTGGGCTTTCTGACGGGCCTGGGCATCACCGCCATCATTCAGAGCTCCTCGGCCACCACAGTGATGGTGGTAGGCTTTGTCAACTCCGGCCTCATGACCCTGCGTCAGGCCATCAACGTCATTATGGGCGCCAATGTGGGCACCACCGTCACCGCCTGGCTGCTGAGCCTGGCGGGCATCGACAGCGGCAGCCTGTGGATCCAGCTGCTGAAGCCCTCCTCCTTCACCCCGGTGCTGGCGCTGGTGGGCATCATCTTCTACATGTTCTGCAAGGACGCCAAAAAGAAGGACACCGGCACCATTCTGCTGGGCTTTGCCACCCTGATGTTCGGCATGGAGACCATGAGCGGCGCGGTGGCGGGGCTGAAGGATGTGCCGGAGTTCACCCAGCTGTTCCTGATGTTCCGCAACCCGGTGCTGGGCGTGCTGGTGGGCGCGGTGCTGACGGGGATTATCCAGTCCTCCTCCGCCTCGGTGGGCATTCTCCAGGCACTGTCTGTCACCGGAAGCGTCAGCTATGCCGCCGCCATCCCGATCATCATGGGTCAGAACATCGGCACCTGCGTCACGGCCATACTGTCCTCCGTGGGCACCAATAAAAACGCCCGCCGGGCCGCCGTGGTCCACCTGATGTTCAACGTCATCGGCGTGGTGGTGCTGCTGATAGTATACTGCGTGGTCAAGGCCCTGTTTGCCCCGGCTATTCTGGACCGGCCTGCCACCATGTACGGCATCGCCATTGCCCACTCCGTGTTCAACATCCTGTGCACGGCCATGCTGCTGCCTGCCGGCGGCCTGCTGGAAAAGCTGGCCATCCGCCTGGTGCCCGACGCCAAGCGCCGCGAGGAGACCGTGGAGCTGGATTCCCGTCTGCTGGCCACTCCTGCCCTGGCCCTGGGCCGGGCCCGGGACGTTACCGTTCAGATGGCCCAGTGCGCCGTCCGGGCCCTGGAAAACGCCCTGGACGCCTTCACTGCCTATACCCCGGAGCTGGCCCGGTCCATTCGGGAGGATGAGGAGCGCTGCGACCACTATGAGGACATTATCGGCACCTATCTGGTGCAGCTGAGCAGCCACTCCCTCAGCGACGGCGAAAGCCAGGAGTCCACGGAGCTGCTGAAAACCATCGGCGATTTCGAGCGCATTTCCGACCACGCCGTCAACGTGCTGGAGTCGGCGGAGGAGCTGCAAAGCAAAAAGCTGTCCTTCTCCCCGGCGGCCATGGCGGAGTATCAGACCCTGGCCCGTGCCACCCGCCGGATCCTGCACCTGTCCCTGGACAGCTTCCGTCAGGACGATCCGGTCCAGGCGGCCCAGGTGGAGCCGCTGGAGCAGGTCATCGACACCCTGAAGGAGGAGCTGCGCACCCGCCATATCCTGCGCATGCGCCGCGGGCAGTGCAGCATCGAGGCCGGCTTTGTGTGGGTGGACCTGCTGACGGACCTGGAGCGCACGTCGGACCACTGCTCCAACGTCGCTGGCTGCGTCATCGACGCCGGACGGCACAACCTGAACCTGCACGAGACCCTGCGGGCCGCCCAGACCCAGGATCCGGACTATGCCGGCCGCTTCCGCGCCTATGCCCAGGAATATTGTCTGTCGGAGGGAGAATGATCCCGCAGCCGGAAGAATGCATTTCGCCAAATCAAAAGGCCGCCCCATCCGGGGCGGCCTTCAGCTTGTCAAAAATCCTTTTTGACAAGCTGAGCAAGCATTTTCAGAACTTTCATAAAAGTTCTGAAAATGCGGTGATTGAAAACGAAAGACACCCCTGATGGGTTTCTTTCGTAACGATCTTCCTTTCCGAAGGCGGAGGCATTCCTGCTTTTTTGACAGTCTGTCAAGAGGCCGCCCGCGGCAGGCGCGGGTTTCTTATCAGGAAAAACTATCCGTTTCGGCAGAAAACACCACTCGTCCTTATCGCTCTGCCGCTCGGTGACTCCAACCAAAAACTTAACGCGAAAACTCCAATACTTTATTGATTCTTTATGCTTTTCTGCGATATTTTAGCGCGATATATGAAAAATCCGAGAAATCTGTAACACTTCACAAAATGTTCGTTAAAACTTCGGCGCTTTGGCAATTGTAAACTTTCTGTGACTGTTATAGAATTAACGCAAGCCGGCCCACCGATTGTGACGGACCGGGCCGATAACAACAAAGGAGAGTGAATCTGTGTTTAAGAAATTCACCAATGGCTGCGTTCGCGTGGTCAACCGGTGGCTGCCGGATCCGTTCCTGTTTGCAGTCATTCTGTCCATCATCGTGTATGTGTTCGCGATGATCGCCACCAAGATGGGGCCGCTGAAGGTGCTCAATGCCTGGGGCTCCACCAGCGGCTTCTGGGGCCTGCTGGCCTTCTCCATGCAGATGGCTCTGGTGCTGGTGTTCGGCTCCGCCATGGCTTCCGCCAAGCCCTGCAAGAAGGCGCTGCGGTTCGTGGCCGGTATGTGCCACAACAACATGCAGGCCATCGTGGTCACCACCTTCATTTCCACCATCTGCTGCTGGCTGAACTGGGGCTTCGGCCTGATCGCCGGCGCTCTGCTGGCCCGCGAGGTTGCCAAGCGCGTTCCCACCGTGGATTATCCTCTGCTGATCGCCTCCGCCTATTCCGGCTTCGTTATCTGGCACGCCGGCCTGTCCGGCTCCATCCCCCTGCAGCTGGCCGAGGGCTACAAGCTGTTTGCCGGCACCGAGCAGGAAATGGTCCTGACCGCCTCCACCGCCGACACCATCTTCCACCCCATGAACATCATCATGTGCTGTGTGATTCTGCTGGTCATGCCCTTCGTGAACTATGCCATGCATCCCGACAGAGATCACGCCATCACCATCGACCCCACCCTGCTGCAGGATGAGGAGGACAAGACCTACGAGGTCAAGACGCCCGCCGACAAGATGGAGCACTCCCGCATCCTGTGGATCATCCTGGTAGTGGCCGGCTTCGCCTATATCATTTATTACTTCGCCACCCTGGAGGAGGGCAAGACCGTCGCCTCCGCTCTGAACCTGAACATCGTCAACTTCATCTTCCTGTTCCTGGGCATCCTGCTGCACGGCGACCTGCGCCGCTATGTGGACGCCATCGGCGAGGCCGCTGCCGGCGCCTCGGGCATCCTGCTGCAGTTCCCCTTCTATGCCGGCATCATGGGCATGATGACCGTCCGCAACGACGCGGGCGTCTGCCTGGCCGGTGTGATCTCCGACTTCTTTGTCAGCATTTCCACCAGCGTCACCTTCCCCATGTGGACCTTCCTGTCCGCCGGTATCGTGA
>ERZ780208.1032-NODE-1032-length-24189-cov-7.798541_pt1 | contig 24189 bp, 17 predicted proteins | sample MGYA00511167_ERZ780208 | MGnify/ENA primary metagenome ERZ780208 (study PRJEB29588, sample SAMEA2159202) | human gut metagenome | biome: human gut; feature: human-associated habitat; material: faeces | place: Denmark | collected 2008/2010 ...
GAGCACTTCCTTGGTAAGGAAGAGGTCCTGAGTTCAACTCTCAGTTACAGCTCTAAAAACAAAAAATCAAGATTATTCATTAAAAATAAATAAACGAAAAAGCTATGGCTAAAGAGCAATTTGTGCGCACCAAACCGCACGTTAACATTGGAACTATCGGTCACGTTGACCATGGTAAGACTACTCTGACAGCTGCCATTACTACTGTTTTGGCTAAGGCTGGTCTCTCTGAGGTTAAGTCTTTCGATCAGATTGATAACGCACCCGAGGAGAAGGAGCGTGGTATCACTATCAATACCGCACACGTTGAGTATGAGACAGCTAACCGTCACTACGCTCACGTAGACTGCCCGGGACACGCTGACTATGTGAAGAACATGGTTACCGGTGCCGCTCAGATGGATGGTGCTATCCTCGTAGTTGCCGCAACTGACGGTCCTATGCCTCAGACACGTGAGCACGTGCTTCTCGCACGTCAGGTGAACGTTCCGAAACTGGTTGTGTTCCTGAACAAGTGCGATATGGTTGAGGATGAGGAAATGCTTGAGCTCGTTGAGATGGAAATGCGTGAGCTGCTCGATCAGTACGAGTATGATGGCGACAACACTCCTATCATCCGCGGTTCTGCTCTCGGTGCCCTCAATGGCGTCGCCAAGTGGGAAGAGAAGGTCATGGAGCTGATGGCACAGGTTGACGAGTGGATTCCGCTGCCTCCGCGTGACATTGATAAGCCTTTCTTGATGCCTGTTGAGGACGTGTTCTCAATCACTGGCCGTGGTACTGTTGCTACAGGTCGTATCGAGACTGGTGTTATCCACGTAGGTGATGAGGTTGAGCTGCTCGGTCTGGGCGAGGACAAGAAGTCTGTCGTTACAGGTGTCGAGATGTTCCGCAAGCTCCTTGATGAGGGTCAGGCTGGTGATAACGTAGGTCTGCTTCTCCGTGGTATCGACAAGCAGGAAATCAAGCGCGGTATGGTGCTCTGCCATCCGGGTCAGATCAAGCCTTTCAAGAAGTTCAAGGCTCAGATTTACGTCCTGAAGAAGGAAGAGGGTGGTCGTCACACTCCGTTCGGAAACAAGTATCGTCCTCAGTTCTACCTTCGCACAATGGACTGCACGGGTGAAATCTCTCTGCCCGAGGGCGTAGAAATGGTAATGCCTGGTGATAACGTAACCATCACTGTTGAGCTTATCTACGCTGTGGCTCTGAACGTAGGTCTGCGTTTCGCTATCCGCGAAGGTGGCCGTACGGTAGGTGCCGGTCAGATTACTGAAATCATCGACGATTAATGAAAGCTCCGGCCTTCAGTTGATGAAAATAGCTTAAGGCCGAAAACTTATAAAAAGGTTTCCGCCAGCAACGACGGAAACCTATTTTACGGGATTAGCTCAGTTGGTAGAGCACTGGTCTCCAAAACCAGGTGTCGGGAGTTCGAGCCTCTCATCCCGTGCTAAAAAGAAGAAGAATATGTTCACTAAAATAGTAAACTATTGCAAGGCTTGTTATGACGAACTTGCGCATAATACTACTTGGCCTACCAGCACTGAACTCATGCACAATGCAGTGGTCGTTTTGTCAGCTTCCCTGATTATTGCATTGGTCGTATGGGTGATGGATACGGTCTTTAAGTCTGTCATGGGTTTTGTTTATCCATCCTAATTAAATTTATTTATTTGAGATGTCTGAGACAGGAATGAAATGGTATGTCCTTCGTGCCGTTAGTGGAAAGGAAGCGAAAGTCAAGGAGTATCTTGACGCTGCAATCAAACACGATGAAGTATTGTCTGCCAACGTAAGTCAGGTTCTCCTGCCTACGGAAAAGTATGCGATGCTTCGTAACGGTAAGCGTGTAATCAAAGAGAAACTCTTTCTCCCGGGCTACGTGCTTATAGAGGCAAACCTTCAGGGCGAGGTCGCACACACGTTGCGCTTCATGCCGAATGTTTTGGGTTTCTTGGGTGGATTGGATAATCCGACTCCCATACGTCAGGCTGACATCAACCGTATTCTCGGAACCGCCGAAGAGACGATGATAGAGAGCGTTGACCTCAATGTTCCCTACAGCGTTGATGAGACGGTTAAGGTGACGGAAGGACCTTTCAGCGGCTTCAGCGGCGTGATTGAAGAAGTCAATGCCGAGAAGCGCAAGTTGAAGGTTATGGTCAAAATCTTCGGACGTAAGACTCCGTTAGAGTTAGGTTTTATGCAAGTTGAGAAAGAATAAGGCGTAATATTGTTACGGTACGCTGAGTTCTTTATATTGGCCAAGCGGATAATCTCCGCAGGCTCACACAATCAAATTAATTATTAATAAAGAAATGGCTAAAGAAGTTGCTGGATTAATCAAATTACAGATTAAAGGTGGCGCTGCGAATCCCTCACCTCCAGTAGGACCTGCTCTGGGTTCTAAGGGTATCAACATCATGGGATTCTGCAAGGAGTTCAACGCCAGAACCCAGGATAAGGCAGGAAAGATTCTTCCTGTCGTTATCACTTACTATGCAGACAAGTCTTTCAGCTTTGTAATCAAGACTCCCCCCGCAGCCGTACAGCTAATGGAGGCAGCCAAGGTTAAGGGCGGATCTGCACAGCCTAACCGCAAGAAGATTGCTTCTGTAACCTGGGATCAGGTGAAAGCTATCGCAGAGGACAAGATGAGCGACTTGAACTGCTTTACAGTAGAGTCAGCCATGCGTCTGATTGCCGGTACAGCAAGAAGTATGGGTATCACTGTACAAGGGGAGTTCCCTGGTAAATAATTAATAACTTCAATTAAGACAATGAGTAAACTGACAAAAAATCAAAAGTTGGTAGCTGGTAAGGTTGAAGCAGGGAAAGCATACTCTTTGAAAGAAGCCTCGGAATTGGTCAAGGAGATAACCACGACCAAGTTTGACGCTTCGCTTGATATTGACGTACGCTTGGGCGTAGACCCGCGTAAGGCCAACCAGATGGTTCGTGGCGTCGTGTCACTGCCTCACGGTACAGGTAAGGTTACGCGCGTGCTCTGCCTCTGTACACCTGATGCTGAAGCTGCTGCCAAGGAGGCAGGTGCCGACTATGTTGGTCTCGATGAGTATATCGAGAAGATAAAGGGTGGCTGGACAGACATTGATGTCATCATCACGATGCCGTCATGTATGGGTAAAATCGGTCCTCTGGGTCGTGTGCTCGGTCCCCGCGGACTCATGCCGAACCCCAAGAGCGGCACGGTTACGATGGACGTAGCTAAGGCTGTGAAAGAGGTGAAGCAGGGTAAGATTGACTTTAAGGTTGACAAGGCCGGTATCGTGCACGCGTCAATCGGTAAGGTTTCTTTCGACTCTGAGAAGATTTATGATAATGCCAAGGAGTTCATCCAAACCATTATCAAGCTGAAGCCTGCTGCTGCTAAAGGTACATATCTTAAGAGTATCTTTATCTCAAGCACTATGAGTATGGGTATCAAGGTAGATCCTAAATCAGTTGAATAACTCGTTAAAAGTTTAGTAAAATGAAAAAGGAAGTAAAAGATACTATCATCGTAGAACTTGGAGAGAAACTGAAGGAATATCCTCACTTCTATCTGGTGGACATTACCGGACTGAACGCTGAGAAGACAAGTGCTCTCCGCCGCAAGTGCTTCAAGAGCGAGATTAAGATGATTGTCGTGAAGAACACGCTTCTTCACAGGGCATTCATGGCTTCGGACATTGATTTTGAACCGCTTTACGGCTGCTTGAAGGGAAATACCGCTGTGCTGTTCACCAACACGGCCAATACTCCGGCTAAGCTGCTCAAGGAATATACAAAGGAAGGCATCCCCGCTCTGAAGGCTGCATACGCAGAAGAGAGCATCTTCGTTGGTGCTGACAAACTTGAGGAGCTGGCAGCTCTCAAGAGCAAGAACGAACTTATCGCAGACGTTGTGGCCCTGCTGCAGTCTCCGGCAAAGAACGTCGTTTCTGCTCTCCAGTCAGGTGCAAACACCATCCATGGTGTGCTGAAGACCTTAGGCGAGCGTCCTGAATAAAACTGGATGGCACCCGTTCGGGTGCCAGAGGTCATAATAAACCAAATTTAAAAACATTAAAAAATTAGAATAAAATGGCAGATATCAAAGCTATTGCTGAAGAGTTAGTAAATCTTACAGTTAAGGAAGTAAACGAGTTGGCAACAGTCCTGAAGGACGAGTATGGAATTGAGCCCGCTGCTGCAGCTGTCGCTGTTGCTGCTGGTCCTGCTGCTGGTGGCGCTGCTGCCGAGGCAGAGGAGAAGACTTCTTTCGACGTAGTTCTGAAAGAGGCCGGTGCTGCTAAGCTGCAGGTTGTAAAGGCCGTTAAGGAAGCTTGTGGTCTTGGTCTGAAGGAGGCTAAGGATCTCGTAGACGGTGCTCCTTCTACATTGAAGGAAGGTCTGTCTAAGGACGAGGCCGAGAACCTGAAGAAGACTATCGAGGCCGCCGGCGCCGTAGTTGAGCTCAAGTAATATAAGCGCACAACGATAATATTGGTTAAGAATCTCTCAGTAGGAGATTCTTAACCTTTTGTGTCTTAATATAAGACCGCATCCGACCAATAGGACTCTTAGTCCAAACAAGATAAACATTTTTATGGCTTCAAAATTAGTAGATAACAGAGTAAACTTTGGCAGCGTCAAGAATCCGATGCCGTTTCCGGACTTTCTCGATGTGCAATTAAAGTCTTTCAAAGACTTCCTGCAGTTGGACACTCCGCCTGAGGAACGCAAGAATGACGGTTTGTATAAGGTGTTCTCAGAGAACTTCCCTATCACCGACACACGTAATAATTTCGTTCTTGAGTTCTTGGATTACTATATTGACCCGCCCCGCTATTCCATTGACGAATGTCTGGAGCGAGGCCTCACATATAGCGTACCTTTGAAGGCTAAGCTGAAATTGTATTGTACAGACCCGGACCACGAGGATTTCGGCACGGTGATACAGGACGTGTTCCTTGGCCCTATCCCTTATATGACGGCAAACGGAACGTTCGTCATCAACGGTGCCGAGCGCGTTGTCGTATCTCAGCTGCACCGCTCGCCGGGCGTGTTTTTCGGTCAGAGCGTGCATGCCAACGGCTCGCTGCTTTATTCAGCGCGTATCATTCCGTTCAAGGGCTCGTGGATTGAGTTCGCTACGGACATTAACAACGTGATGTATGCTTACATCGACCGTAAGAAGAAGTTGCCTGTTACTACCTTGTTGCGTGCCATCGGTTTCGAGACCGATAAGGATGTCCTTCAGATATTTGATTTGGCTGAGGAAATCAAGGTCAACAAGACAAATGTGAAGAAAGCCATCGGCCGCAAACTGGCCGCACGTGTGCTGAAGAGCTGGAACGAAGATTTCGTTGATGAAGATACCGGTGAGGTTGTTTCCATCGAGCGTAATGAGGTCATCATGGAGCGTGAGACGGAAATCACTGAGGACAACATGGACGAAATCCTCGAAAGCGGAGCGCAGACAATACTCGTTCATAAGGATGAGAATGTAGCTCAGGACTTCTCTATCATCTTCAACACGCTGCAGAAAGACCCGAGCAACTCTGAGAAGGAGGCCGTGCTCTATATCTACCGTCAGCTGCGTAACGCTGATCCGGCGGATGATGCAAGTGCACGCGAAGTCATCCAGAACCTGTTCTTCTCGGACAAGCGTTATGACTTGGGCGATGTAGGCCGTTACCGTATCAACAAGAAGCTGGGTCTGGACACCGAAATGGATGTCCGCGTACTCACGAAGGAAGATATCATCGAGATTATCAAGTATCTCATCCAGCTTATCAACTCGAAGGCTACCGTCGATGATATCGACCACTTGTCAAACCGTCGTGTGCGTACCGTAGGCGAGCAGCTGAGCAATCAGTTCTCAATCGGTCTCGCACGTATGAGCCGCACCATCCGTGAGCGCATGAACGTGCGTGACAATGAGGTGTTCACTCCGACGGACCTTATTAATGCAAAGACAATTTCAAGCGTCATCAATACCTTCTTCGGTACCAATCCGCTGTCGCAGTTCATGGACCAGACCAACCCGTTGGCCGAGGTCACACATAAGCGCCGTCTGTCAGCCCTTGGTCCCGGCGGTCTGTCACGTGAGCGTGCCGGATTCGAGGTGCGTGACGTTCACTATACCCATTATGGCCGTCTCTGTCCTATTGAGAGCCCTGAAGGCCCGAACATCGGACTTATTTCTTCTCTTTGCGTATATGCGAAGATCAATGAGCTTGGATTTATCGAGACTCCGTACCGCAAGGTTGAGAACGGTGTTGCCAATCTGAAGAATGAGGACGTTGTCTATCTCACGGCAGAGGAGGAGGAAGACCACATCATCGGTCAGGGCAATGCGCCGCTGAATGATGACGGTACATTTATCCGTGACGTTGTCAAGTGTCGTCAGGATGCTGACTTCCCCGTTGTTCCGCCGTCGGATGTCGACCTCATGGACGTTTCTCCGCAGCAGATTGCCTCTATCGCAGCCTCACTCATCCCGTTCCTTGAGCACGATGATGCCCACCGTGCGCTGATGGGATCGAACATGATGCGCCAGGCAGTTCCGTTGCTTCACAATGAGGCTCCTATCGTCGGAACCGGTATTGAGAAGCAGGTGTGCGAAGACTCACGCACCATGATTACCGCTGAGGGCGATGGTGTCGTTGAATATGTCGACGCAACTACAATCCGTATTCTTTATGACCGCACGGAAGACGAGGAGTTCGTCAGCTTTGAGCCTGCGCTCAAGGAATACCGCATTTCCAAGTTCCGCCGTACGAACCAGAATATGACCATAGACCTGCGTCCTATGTGCAACAAGGGTCAGCGTGTCAAGAAGGGTGATATCCTCACCGAAGGATATGCCACAGAGAACGGTGAGCTTGCTCTCGGCCGTAACCTTCTCGTCGCATACATGCCGTGGAAGGGTTACAACTACGAGGACGCCATCGTGCTCAACGAGCGTATCGTCCGTGAAGACGTGCTCACGTCTGTACACGTCGACGAATATTCTTTGGACGTGCGTGAGACCAAGCGCGGTGTGGAAGAGTTCACCAGCGATATTCCCAATGTCAGCGAGGAAGCCACAAAAGACCTCGACGACAATGGTATCATCCGTGTCGGAGCCCGTGTGGAGCCGGGAGACATCCTCATCGGTAAGATTTCTCCGAAGGGAGAGAGCGACCCGTCGCCTGAGGAGAAACTGCTCCGTGCTATCTTCGGTGACAAGGCCGGCGACGTGAAGGATTCTTCACTTAAGGCCAATCCGTCGCTGACAGGTGTTGTTATTGACAAGAAACTGTTTGCCCGTGCAATCAAGACTCGTCAGACAAAGCAGCAGGATAAGATTATCCTTGCAAAGATTGATGAGGAGTATGAGGCAAAGGTTGACGACCTGAAGGACATTCTGGTCGACAAGCTCTTGACTCTTACAGAAGGAAAGGTTTCCCAAGGAGTCAAGGATTACACCGGTGCCGAGATTATCACCAAGGGAACCAAGTTCACCATGACAAATCTTAAGAACCTTGAGTATGGCGACATCCAGATCAGTAACTGGACGGATGACGAGCATGCCAATGAGCTCATTTCACAGCTTGTCATCAATTTCATGAAGAAGTACAAGTTGCTTGATGCCGAGATGAAGCGCAAGAAGTTCGCCATCACAATCGGTGACGAGCTGCCTTCCGGTATTCTTCAGATGGCCAAGGTTTATGTTGCTAAGAAGCGTAAGATCGGTGTCGGTGACAAGCTCGCCGGACGTCACGGTAACAAGGGTATCGTCTCTAAGGTTGTCCGTCAGGAAGACATGCCGTTCCTTGAGGACGGTCGTCCCGTAGACCTCGTGCTGAACCCGCTGGGTGTGCCTTCACGTATGAACCTCGGTCAGATATTCGAGGCTATTCTCGGTGCTGCCGGCCGTCGTCTCGGTGTGAAGTTCGCCACCCCGATTTTCGACGGAGCCAAGCTCGACGACCTCGCTGAGTGGACAGACAAAGCCGGACTGCCGCATCTCTGCTCAACCCACCTTTATGATGGTGAGACCGGAGAGCGTTTCGACCAGCCTGCTACAGTCGGTATCACATACTTCCTCAAACTCGGTCACATGGTTGAAGACAAGATGCACGCCCGTTCCATCGGTCCGTACTCACTCATCACCCAGCAGCCGCTTGGAGGTAAGGCACAGTTCGGTGGTCAGCGTTTCGGAGAGATGGAGGTCTGGGCACTCGAAGCATTCGGCGCCAGCCACGTACTTCAGGAGATACTTACCATCAAGTCGGACGATGTTGTCGGCCGAAGCAAGGCATACGAAGCCATCGTCAAGGGTGAGCCCATGCCGACTCCGGGCATTCCCGAGTCACTCAATGTGTTGCTGCATGAGCTCAAGGGTCTCGGCCTGAGTGTCACTCTCGATTAAACAGTAAACTCTTTACATAACAATATACAATAAAGTAAATATGGCTTTCAAGAAAGATTCTAAGATAAAGAGTAATTTCACCAAGATAACCATCGGTCTGTCTTCTCCCGAGGAAGTTCTGGAGAGTTCGTTCGGTGAGGTTATCAAGCCGGAGACCATCAACTACCGCACCTACAAGCCCGAGCGTGACGGACTTTTCTGCGAGCGCATCTTCGGTCCGACCAAGGACTACGAGTGCGCCTGCGGCAAGTATAAGCGCATCCGCTATAAAGGCATTGTCTGCGACCGTTGCGGTGTGGAGGTGACAGAGAAGAAGGTGCGCCGCGAGCGTACCGGCCACATCGAGCTTGTCGTTCCCGTGGCCCACATCTGGTACTTCCGTTCCCTGCCGAACAAGATTGGCTATCTGCTGGGACTGCCCACCAAGAAGCTCGATGCCATCATATATTATGAACGCTATGTCGTGATACAGCCCGGAGCAATGGCCGGCCGCAAGGACAACGAGGGCAACGATGCGCTCGGTTCAAACATGTACGACCTGCTCTCAGAAGACGAGTACAACGAGATATTGGACAACTACGTATCTGCCGACAACGACTATCTGGACGACAGCGACCCCAACAAGTTCATCGCCAAGATGGGCGCCGAGGCCATCTACGACCTTCTCACCCGCATCGACCTTGATTCGCTGTCATACGAACTCCGCGACCGCGCCAACAGCGATTCTTCCGTTCAGCGCAAGAACGAAGCCCTGAAGCGTCTTCAGGTAGTGGAGGCATTCCGTTCGAGCAAGGATGTCAACCGTCCCGAGTGGATGATTCTCAAGATAATTCCCGTCATTCCGCCCGAACTTCGTCCTCTCGTTCCGCTGGACGGCGGCCGTTTTGCCACGACCGACCTCAACGACCTTTATCGTCGCGTCATCATACGTAACAATCGTCTGAAGCGCCTGCTTGAGATCAAGGCTCCCGAGGTCATCCTCCGCAACGAGAAGCGTATGCTTCAGGAGGCTGTCGACAGCCTTTTCGACAACTCCCGCAAGAGCAGCGCCGTCAAGAGCGACAGCAACCGTCCGTTGAAGTCACTCTCCGATTCACTCAAGGGTAAGCAGGGACGTTTCCGTCAGAACCTTCTCGGTAAGCGTGTCGACTATTCAGCGCGTTCCGTTATCGTCGTCGGTCCTGAATTGAAGATGGGCGAGTGCGGTCTGCCCAAGCTGATGGCCGCCGAGCTCTACAAGCCGTTCATCATCCGCAAGCTCATCGAGCGCGGCATCGTGAAGACCGTCAAGAGCGCCAAGAAGATTGTCGACCGTCGTGAGCCCGTCATCTGGGACATTCTGGAGAATGTCATGAAGGGTCATCCAGTGCTCCTCAACCGTGCGCCGACGCTTCACCGTCTCGGTATCCAGGCATTCCAGCCCAAGCTCATCGAGGGTAAGGCCATCCAGCTCCACCCGCTGGCATGTACCGCATTCAACGCCGACTTCGACGGTGACCAGATGGCCGTCCACCTTCCTTTAGGCAACGAGGCCGTGCTCGAAGCACAGCTCCTCATGCTCCAGAGCCACAACATCCTCAACCCGGCCAACGGTGCTCCTATCACCGTCCCGTCGCAGGATATGGTGCTCGGACTCTACTATATCACCAAGATACGTCCCGGAGCCAAGGGCGAAGGCCTCACGTTCTACGGTCCTGAGGAAGCCCTCATTGCTCACAACGAAGGCAAGTGCGACCTCCATGCCCTCGTCAAGGTCATTGTCAAGGATCTCGACGAGAACGGCAACCTCGTTGACAAGATGGTCGAGACATCCGTCGGCCGTGTCATCGTCAATGGCATCATCCCTCAGGAAGTGGGATATGTCAACAAGGTCATCTCAAAGAAGAGCCTCCGCGACATCATTGCCGATGTAATCAAGACCGTAGGTTTCGCCGAGGCATGCGAGTTCCTCGACGGAATCAAAAACCTCGGCTACCGCATGGCATACCAGGCCGGACTTTCGTTCAACCTCGACGACATCATCATCCCGAAGGAGAAGGCCGCCCTCGTAGAGAAAGGTAACGAGGAAATCCGTCAGATCACGGAGAACTACAATATGGGATTCATCACCGATACCGAGCGTTACAATCAGGTCATCGACACATGGACCCACGTCAACAACGACCTCGGCAACGTCCTGATGAAAGAGATGACCGAGGCCGATCAGGGCTTCAATGCCGTCTTCATGATGCTTGATTCCGGAGCCCGTGGTTCTAAGGACCAGATCCGTCAGCTTTCCGGTATGCGTGGACTTATGGCCAAGCCGCAGAAAGCCGGTGCCGAAGGCGCTCAGATCATTGAGAACCCGATTCTTTCGAACTTCAAGGAAGGAATGTCCGTGCTTGAGTACTTCATCTCTACCCACGGTGCCCGTAAGGGTCTTGCCGACACCGCCATGAAGACGGCCGACGCCGGATACCTCACCCGCCGTCTCGTTGACGTGTCCCACGACGTCATCATCAACGAGGAGGACTGCGGAACCCTCCGCGGACTCGTCTGCACAGCGCTGAAGAATGGTGATGAGGTCATATCAACGCTTTCCGAGCGTATCCTCGGCCGTGTCTCCGTCCACGACATTGTCGACCCGACGACGGGCGAAGTCATCCTGTCGGCCGGTGAGGAAATCACTGAGCCCATCGCCCAGCGCATTGAGGAGTCGCCCATCGAGAGCGTTGAAATCCGTTCGGTGCTCACCTGCGAGAGCAAGCACGGTGTCTGCATGAAGTGCTACGGCCGCAACCTTGCCACCCGCAAGATGGTCCAGAAAGGCGAGGCCGTCGGTGTCATTGCCGCACAGGCCATCGGTGAGCCGGGTACGCAGCTTACCCTCCGTACGTTCCACGCCGGTGGTGTGGCTGCCAACGCAGCCGCCAACGCCTCCATCGTTGCCAAGAACGCCAGCCGCCTTGAGTTCGAGGAGCTCCGCACGGTGCCTTTCGATGAGGACGGCCGCGAGTGCGAGATGGTTGTCAGCCGTCTGGGTGAAGTCCGCTTCGTAGATCCCCATACCGGCATCGTACTCTCAACGATGAACGTTCCCTACGGTTCTTCACTCTACTATAAGACAGGCGACGTCGTTGCCAAGGGCGACAAGATTGCCCAGTGGGACCCGTTCAACGCCGTCATCGTCACCGAATATGCCGGTCGTCTGAAGTTCAACGACGTCATCGAAGGTATAACCTTCCGCGCCGAGACCGATGAGACGACCGGACTGACAGAGAAAATCATCACCGAGTCGAAGGACAAGTCGAAAGTTCCGACCTGCGACGTGTTCGACGCCAAGGGCGAGAAGATTGGAACATACAACTTCCCTGTGGGTGGTCACGTTGTCGTCGAAGACGGCCAGACCGTCAAGACCGGTGAGACCCTCGTCAAGATTCCTCGTGCCGTCGGCAAGGCCGGTGACATCACCGGAGGTCTTCCCCGTGTGACCGAGCTCTTCGAGGCCCGCAACCCGTCCAACCCTGCCGTCGTATCTGAGATTGATGGTGAGGTGACGATGGGTAAGGTCAAGCGTGGCAACCGCGAGATCATCGTGACCTCAAAGACCGGCGAGCAGCGCAAATATCTCGTTTCGCTGTCAAAGCAGATTCTGGTTCAGGAGCACGACGCCGTGCGTGCCGGAACGCCGCTTTCCGACGGTGTCATCACTCCGGCCGATATCCTGGCAATCAAGGGCCCGACCGCCGTTCAGGAGTATATCGTCAACGAGGTTCAGGACGTCTACCGTCTGCAGGGTGTGAAGATCAACGACAAGCACTTCGAGATTATCGTGCGCCAGATGATGCGCAAGGTTCAGATCAACGACCCGGGCGACACCGCGTTCCTGGAGCAGGAAATCGTCGACAAGCTCGACTTCGCCGAGGAGAACGACCGCATCTGGGGCAAGAAAGTCGTGACCGACGCCGGTGACAGTGAGAACCTCAAGGCCGGTCAGATTGTGACGGCGCGCAAGCTGCGTGACGAGAACTCGTCGCTCAAGCGCCGTGACCTCCGCACGGTTCAGGTGCGTGACGCTGTGCCTGCAACGTCGACCCAGATACTTCAGGGTATCACCCGCGCCGCCCTCCAGACCAAGAGTTTCATGTCGGCCGCATCGTTCCAGGAGACCACCAAGGTGCTCAACGAGGCTGCCATCCGCGGAAAGGTCGACCGTCTCGAAGGAATGAAGGAGAACGTCATCTGTGGTCACCTCATCCCTGCCGGTACCGGTCTGCGTGAGTTCGAGAAGATCATCGTCGGCTCACGCGAGGAGTACGACCGCATTCAGGCCAACCGCAAGAATGTGCTCGACTTCGTCGAGGAGGAAGCCGTAGAGACGACGACCAACGAATAGACGGAACAAGCGAATCGTTGATATAACAAAGAAGAAGCGTGACAAAGCTGTGACAAAGCTTTGCCACGCTTTTTCTTTTTCAACGCTATTCTCAACGCAGAGACACGGAGACACAAAGATTTCATTCTCTGTGTCTCCGTGTTCTGAAAACAGTTGACAAAAACGGCGAAAATGGCCTCTAAACGGCATCAGGAGCGGGCACTTTGAAAAATATTTCACCGGAGGACGCAAATTCCAGAGTTCTGCGCGTGCAAGTATAAACCGATGATGCTCAGGGTGTTATACCGTCATTTTGAAATCTGTGCAGTTTTTGAGCGCCCCAGAAGAGTCTTTTTGGGCCAAAATGTCAGGATTTGTTCTGCCGTAAGGGCCTTATTGCGTCGCAACGGGGCCGCCGTCATCGTGCAACAAGGCCGCTGTCGCAATGCAACGGAGGCCCCGTTGCGACGCAATAAGGCCCTTACGGCAGAAAAGGGACATTTCAGCCATGCTTCCGGCGGCTTCCGGCCGTTCTAAAACGGGATTTTCATTTGTCACCGATTTTTGCGCAGCAATTTTTACAACTGAGGAATGCCCGGAGCGTTTTCAGGCGCCCGCATCACTCCAGATGCCGGTTGGGCTTTTGGAGATAGCGGGCGGCTGTGACGATCCGGAGCTGTTCTGACATGCTGATAACCATCCCTGCGCTCAATCCTTAAATTCCTTTCCATGTTGTTAAAAACCGCTAAAAACCGATGGCTGTTTTTGAAATAGCGTGAAATCCTTTTGTATTTATGTCAAAATTATATATTTTTGTCACGGAATCTATTAAGTTTATATATTTTATTTATCATTCTCATGAAGCAGTTTTGCGTTTTAAAACTCTTCCTTATCAACTTTATGTTGATATTTTTCGGGGGGGGGGATTTCAGCCTTAGCTGAACCACAAAACATCGGTTTTACAGGAGTGCCGGTCACGACAGTCAAGAACGTCACCGGTGATAATGTAAAGAAAGGTCTTCCCGCGGTGACGCAGGACGGCAAAGTCATCAAATTGAACGGCACCCCCAGCGGCCCGCTCACGGTTGGAAAGGATGCGCTCAAAGGCGCAGGCAAGGCCCCGGCACGCGCCAACAGTGCCGATGCTGACGACGGTTCCGCCGACACCGGAGAATATACGTTCGGGTTCGCGGAAAAAGAACAGAATCGGTCGTATCGTGACACTTATATTCTTCTTCAAGATTTGACATGCACATACCCTGAAGATGTTTATACAAATGTGCAATATTCATACAAAACTTCCTCTGAAAGTATTTATTTGGTGCAAGATGCTAATAACGTTTTGGGAAATGGGGAAGGTCGTATATATATATGTAACTCAAACTCAGGAAGAGAAGCCGGGACAATCATAATTACTGCGGAACTGCTGAATGGCGAAGAAGTCGTGGCGTCAGATTCTTACACGGTTAATATTATAATTGATTTCGGATTCAGCGAAGTCTCCGCGACCGCAACGCTCGGCAAGCCATTCACGGCTCCCACTCTGACAAACATTTACGGCACAAGTGTGACATATTCTGTCGGCAATACACAGATAGCCACGGTTGATGAAAAAACAGGCGAGGTTATGCCGGTCAGGCAGGGTTATACCACTGTTTTTGCAGTGTTGGACGCTGATAACAATGTCACTGCATCATATTCGCTTGCGTTTGTTGGAACCTTCGCTTTTTCTTCCGAAGAAGTCACGGTGCATCTTGGTGAAGAGTTTACTGCTCCGACGTTGACAAACGACTATGGAGGCACGGTCATGTATTTCAGTGACAATGAGGGTGTGGCCACGGTTGACATAAATACAGGTGCGGTCTCAATCGTTGGTCCGGGCCAGACAAACATTTACGCAATATTGGAAGAAGCGGGTTTGGAAGTATATTACGTTCTCACGGTGGTTGACCGTCATTCTTCGGTGAGCTTGCCTTACGAAGAGAGTTTCTCCGGTGGTAAGGCTTTGTTCTCCATCGACGACGTTGCGCTCGGCGAAGGTCTGTCGGAAGTTTGGACGCATGACAGCAGCAATCAGTGCATGAAAGCCTCGGCCACAGTCGACGGCGCGGGCAAGGCGTCGGAGAGCTGGCTCATCTCGCCCGTGATAGAGGAATTACAGGATGCAGAACAGAAGTACACCATCTCATTCGAGCAGGCCGTGGATAACCGTTTCGGCAATGTCGACGGCGAGACGACCCCTTGGGTACGCGAAGAGGGCGGTGAATGGGAGCCACTCGCCATCAGTCATCCGACAGCGCCGGAGGACGGGACTCTCTCGGAGTTTGAGGCGCAGACGGTGAATATACTGAAGTATGTCGGAAAGAAGATACAGATAGGTTTCAGGTACACGAGCAGCGCGGATGCCGCCGGTACATGGTGCATAAGGAATGTCTCGGTTAATGGGGAACAAAGGACCTTTGAATTCAGTGCCACGGAGGCCGCCGCGACGATCGGCGAAGATTATTTCACGCCCCCGACACTCATAAACGACTATTATGGTTACGAGGTCCGATATAGAAGCCGTAGCACGAGCATAGCCAAGGTCGATGCGGCGACCGGTGAGGTTACGCTCGTCAATCGGGGAACGACATTCATTTATGCAGCGTTGTATGACGGAGACTATCAGGTTCGTGAGGTCTCTTACAGGCTTACCGTGTCCGGCTATCCTGTGGTGCCACTGCCTTACATCGAGAATTTTGATGCAAATATAGGCCAGTTCACCAGAGAGAGCGTGAAGCTCGCCGGCAACATTTCGGGCGTGTGGGCATATAATAGATATGACCATGTCATGAGAGCCGCCCCATACGCAAGCGAAGATAAGCAAGCCGTCGTCATGGAACAATGGCTCATCTCGCCCGTCATCAATGCGGAAACCGACGAAAGCACACTCTTCCTTTCGTTCGACCAAGCCATAAATAAGGAGTTCGGCGATATTGACAACGAGGCAACCCTTTGGGTGCGTGAGGCCGGTGGCGAGTGGAATCAGCTCGCTATCAGCCATCCGGCGGTGGAAGCAGGATTCAAACGGCAGGCGGTCAATCTTTCCGCCTACGTAGGAAAGAAAATACAGATAGGCTTCAAGTACATGGGTAGTGCTGCAGCGGGCGGAATATGGGACATAAAGAATGTTCAGGTTTCAAGCAATCCTACCGCGGACCTTCCCTACGTGGAGAGTTTTGCTGCGGGTAAAGGCTTGTTCGTCGTCGACAACGTGACGCTCGGTGACGGCCTGTCGGACGTGTGGACATACGAGGAAAACCTCTCTTGCATGAAGGCCACCTCTCATGTCGATGGTGTCGGCAAGGCGGCGGAGAGCTGGCTCATCTCGCCCGTAATCAATGCCGAGACCGACAGCGAGTTGCTCATTCTTTCATTTGCCCAGGGCATCAACGTCAATTTCACCGATGTCGAGGCCGAGGCGACCCTTTGGGCGCGTGAGGAAAACGGTGAGTGGGAACAGCTCCCGATTGAATATCCCCAGGCCGGTGATGGGTTCTGGAAGCAGATGGTCGACCTTTCCGCATACATCGGAAAGCGGATGCAGATTGCTTTCCGGTACACCGGCAGCGAGGAGTCGGCCGGCACATGGGGCATAAAGGACGTTCTGGTGATGGGCGCAAATCCGGAAGAACTGGAAATCTTCGCTTTCACCGCAGAGGAGGTCAAGGCGACCGTCGGCAAGGAGTTTGACGCACCGAAACTGATAAGCACTCTTGACGGAACGGTTATGTACTTTAGTGACGACGAGGATGTCGCCACGGTTGATGAGAAAACCGGTGAGGTCACGCTCGTCGGTCCGGGCGAAACAGCTATTATCGCAGAGTTGGAAGGGGTAGAGCCTCAGGGTGCATATTACATGCTTACGGTGACGGATCCCTCCTCGGTGGCTTTGCCCTATGGAGAGAGCTTCGAGTGGGACAACGGCAGATTCACTATTGACAACGTGACCCTCGGTGACGGGCTGACGGACGTGTGGACCCACGATGACGACAACCAAAGCATGAAGGCCACGGCAAAAGCCGGTGGCGTCAGCGTGGCGTCGGAGAGCTGGCTCGTCTCGCCCGTCATCACCAAGAGCTCCCGTTATAACAGTCTGTCACTCACGTTTGACCAGGCCATAGACGGCGGTTTCGGCAGCGTCGAGACCGAGGCGACCCTCTGGGCGCGCGAGGAAAAGGGCGAGTGGGAGCAGGTCGCAATCGCCTATCCGTCGACATCGTCTGCCGACGCCGCTGAATTTGAGAGCCTGAAGGTAGACCTCTCCAAGTATGCCGGACAGAGGATGCAGATTGCCTTCCGTTACACCAGCAGCGCGTTGGCCGCCGGTACATGGCGCATAAGGAACGTCTCGGTTGAGGCGTTCAATGAGTCCAAGATATTTGCTTTCAGTAACCCCGAAGTGATGGTGATATTCGGAGAGGGGACGCTCACTCCTCCGGCGCTCAGAAACGACTTTGAGGGCACGGTCACGTACTTTAGCAGTAATGCGGATGTGGCTACAGTCGACAGAAATACCGGAGAGGTTACGCTCGTCGGCCCGGGAGAAACAAGGATACAGGCGATTTTAGACGGAGAGACATACCGCTCCACCTCTTATACGCTGACGGTGATTGACCCGGCTTCGGTGGGCTTGCCCTACGAAGAGAGCTTTGCCGGGGATATGGGCCGGTTCACCATTGACAACGTGACGCTCGGCGACGGCCTGACGGACGTGTGGACTCACGACGGCGAAAACCAGTGCATGAAGGCCACAGCCACGGTCGACGGCGTCAGCATGGCGTCGGAGAGCTGGCTCGTCTCGCCCGTGATAAACAAGAGCTCTTATAACAACAGTCTGTCGCTCTCGTTTGACCAGACCGTCGGCAACGGCTTCGGCGACGCCGGGACAGAGGCGACTCTCTGGGTGCGTGACGTGGACGGCGATGGTGAGTGGGAACAGGTCGCTATCGTCTATCCGTCGGAAGCGTCTGATTTTGAGAGTCAGACGGCAGACATCTCCAAATATGCAGGACGGCGGATACAAATTGCTTTCAAGTACACCAGCAGCGCGGAAGCCGCCGGCACATGGAGCATAAGGAACGTTTCGGTGAAGGGATATAACAGGATATTCGCTTTCGTTAAGAGTGAAGTTGAAGTGACCATGGGTGATGTGGTCACTCATCCGGCGCTTGTAAACGAATATGAGGGCGGTACCATCAGCTACAGCAGTTCGGATACGGATGTCGCTACAATCGACGAAGAGACCGGTGTGGTCAGACTCGTCGGTCCGGGCCAGACAAGTATAATCGCAACATTGCATGGAGATGAAGATGTATGGAATTCCGCCAGCTATGTTCTTACGGTGAACGACCCGTTCATGGTGGGACTGCCCTACGAAGAGAGCTTCGCCTGGAGTGTGGGCCGGTTCACCGTCGACAACGTGACGCTCGGCGACGGCCTGACGGACGTGTGGACATACGATGGTGGCAATATGAATATGAAAGCCACAGCCACGGTTGACGGCGTCGCCAAGGCTTCGGAAAGCTGGCTTGTCTCGCCCGTCATCAGCAAGGTTTACGGAGACAAGAAGATTACCCTTACCTTTGAACAGGCCGTCGACAACGGTTTCGGCGACATTGACGCCGAGGCGACTCTTTGGGCCCGTGAGGATGGCGGCGAGTGGGAGCAGATGGCCATTGTCCATCCTGCCGCGCCGGCCGACGGCGGATTCTCCGGATTTGAGGGCCAGAAGGTGAACCTGTCCGCATACGTAGGAAAGAGCTTCCAGATAGCTTTCAGATACACCAGCAGCGAGGATGCCGCCGGCACATGGCGCGTAAGGAACATTAAGGTGGAGAAGGCTCCTAAGAAATTTGCTTTCAGCGAACGTGCGGTCAAGACGGTCATCGGCAGAGAGTTCACCTCTCCGACGCTCGTAAACGACTATGCGGAGGGATTTGAGACATACTACAGCAATAATAACGATGTGGCCATGGTCGACTATAAGACAGGTGAGGTTACGCTCGTCGGGCCGGGAACGACAGAAATCGGGGCAATACTGCGAGTGGGGGACATATACCGTTCGGCCAGCTACACGATTACGGTGACGGGCGAGCCTTTGGCTTACTACAAGAAGGTGACGTCGGCCGACGAACTTACGGCCGGCTGTACGTATGTCATTCTCAACGAGGCCGGCCGTAGGGCGATGGCTCTTGTCGGCAGCGGCAACAGCGCTTCCGTCGTGGGAGTCGCCACGGTCAGCGCATCCTCGGAAACGTATCGTGTCTCCGGTTTTGCCGGCATCGTCATCGAACAAAAGACTGACGGTGGCTATACCCTCAGAAACCGGAACGGATATGTCGGCTGCAACGCGGAAGATGGTTTCGCGACGGAGGCGGGCGACGCTTCGGAGGCCGGACTTCAGTGGACCATCGGCTTCACGGCCCAGGGTGATGCGGAGATCCGGAACGTGGCTTCCGCCGACCGCTACATCAGATTTGACGCGACGGAGTCCGTTTTCCGGCCATACACTTCCGGCGAAGGTGCTGCCGTCCAGCTCTATAAGAAGGTGCTCGACGCCAACGGTTCGGGGACTTATGTCAACTTCAGAGCCGTGGGCAACGACGGAATGTTCTATGCGACGTTCAGCTGTCCGGACGGAAATGTCGTGTTCCCTGACGACGTGGTGGAGGTGAAGACCGTGACGGTCAGCGACTCGAAGATGACACTAAAGGATGTTGAGAAGTCATGGTATGTCAAGGACGGTGACTATTCAACCCTGTCACACGGAAGCTATGTCCCGAAGGGCAGCGGCGTGTTGCTCCGTTCGACACAAGAGACCGTACCATATTATTCTGTTTCGGAAGAAAATTCCGGCATGGCTCTCGACGCGGACAACATGCTGAGAGGAGTGGACGGTGACGGACTGTTCGAGGCCGAAGAGGGTTACAGATACTACAAGCTGGCCTACGACGATTACGACAAGAAGACCGACCTCGGCTTCTACTACGGCGCACCTGACGGCGGCCCGTTTGAGATGAGGATGGGGCTGGCTTATCTGGCCGTTCCGGAAAGCGCGCTGTCACAGACCTCGGAGGCAGCCCCGGCGCATTTCGTCTTCGGCGGCGACGGCGATGTCACGACCATACGTGACATCGAGGCCGAAGGGAACGCGAAGGAGCCTGTTATATATAACATGGCCGGACAGCGCGTTGAGGCCATCGGACAGCCCGGAATATATTTCGTGAATGGTAAGAAGGTCGTGGTGAAGTGACGGCCGTTGAACAATGAATCATTAACAGCAAAAGCAGTGAATTATGAAAAGATATATCAAACCTGAAATAGAGGTGATGGAGCTGGAACCGGAGATGATGCTTACCGGTAGCGACGGTGGTGACAGCCTCAAAGACAAAGTGCCGGGTGTCGACAATCCGGACAATGTCTTCGCGAAAGGCCACACATTCTCAGTGTGGGCTGATGAAGAAGATGAGGAATGACGGCAGGCGTTCCCGGCGGCGTATGGCTACCGGGAACATTTGCCGTTACATGAGTATGTGAACAACAAAATCGGTTTATTGAAGTTTCGGAAGTTTGGGATATGTACATCCTGAAAGGCATGATGTCCAACGCTTACGAAACTTCAATTTAGTATTTGTTGAGAAGACATTCTAATCTGCGCAACATGCGCTGAAGACTGTCTGAATTAGTTTTTGCTTGTTTTATGTTCCATACGTTTTTTATGAATGGGACTATTGCGTCATTATATTCTTTTCCTTTGGTCTTTCCTTTTTCCTTGACACCTATTTGCTGTTTCAATACCGGGTTGTTTGATTTGAAGATTAATTCGTGTGTAAGGACGAAGGATGACTTCATGGGAAAATTCATCTCGATAAGCGCTTTCCGGCCGCCCTGTTTGTTGGCTTCGGCTTTTGGCATGTCGTTACTGTTGATGCCGAAATATCTGGCAAAACCTTCCGTATCGGCCATCAGCCATGCCTCGGCTTCGTCTACGGCGATGTTCATCAGAAAGCCGTCAGACTGTTTCTGGTCTCCCAATAGTGCGGATTTCAGCATAGGTGCGCAACCGTTGTCAACATCAAGAAGCATTATGACGGGGTGGAGTTTGGCCAGGCTGTTGCATTGGGGTATTTTCTTTTTTATCTCGCCTCCTCTTGCCGGAATATCGCCAACCACTTTAAATCGTGGTGAGACAAAACTTAAAATCCGGTATATGACTTCCTTTGTCACGGTGTCTTCTCCGGATATATATACTTCGATATTGCTGTTATGTCCCATCTCTCTCTCTTCTTATATCAGGCCGGTTATCTGTTCGACGCCTTCCGGCCGTGAATTTGACATGACAGCATCTGCCACACTGAAGCCGGAGTCAAGAACGGCCTTTATGATTTCGATGTCATTTATGTTTTTCACTTCGGTTCCTTCGGACGTCGGTCTCAACAGAAGCACTTCGTTTCCGGAAATGCCCTCGCTGGACAGGATGTCATAGCTGTGTGTGGTTATTATGACCTGACGCAAATCCTGGCGTGTACGCTGGATCTTGGCTATGAACTCAGGGAACAGGGCAACGATTGCGGAGTGGAGGTTTGTTTCCGGTTCTTCCAGAAGTGTGAGCCCTCTGCTGTCAATCAGAGCAAATAGGAATCCGATAAGGCGTAGCGTTCCGTCAGAAAACTGCGCCTCCTGCTGCTTGCTGCCTTTTGCCCGCCAATGTTTGTATATTGCTTCGAGATGTGGTGTGCCCATCTCGTCTTTTACCAATGACAGATTTTCCAGTTGTGGGACGGCAAGCCTCAAGATTTCGTTTATTCGTTTGAAATATGACGTGCGGATGTTCTCATTGAGGACAGCAAGGCGTTGTATGAAATTCCGGCCATAGAAGTCTTCTTTGCCGGTCGTGAGCAGTAGCGAGCCGGACTCTCTGACGAGCTGTGGAACGACATTGAGATATTCGATTTTATCAAAGAAGAGTTTCAGTTCTCGGAAGTTACGGTTTGCTGTCGGTTGTTCCAGATGCGTGTATTTCAGAGTCAATGCGTCCTCATTTTCGTCATTTTCCGTGCGGTTTAATATACATTCTCCGTTATGCAGCACGCGCTCTTCGATGATGGAAACCTCATTTTTGCGTATGCCACCTCCCACATGCTTGAATGAAAGTCCGTATTCCCATTCTTTTTTTTCAGTGTCGTTGTCGGGACTTAGGGTCACGGCTATAGAGACATACGATTTTGTGCGTGCGGCCAGACATCTTATCTTCGATATGCCGCCACGGTCAGCAACAGCGGCCTGCAATCCTCCGCCGGTACGGGTAATGTCACGTAAGAATCTGAATACATCAAGAAAGTTTGACTTTCCAGAAGCATTTGCTCCTACAATAAAACATCTTTCGGATATTCTTACATCGCATGAATGGAAATTCTTCCAGTTCACCAGTTGTACACGTGATATTATCATAACGGTTTGGATTCAAGTTGATATGCAAAAATACAATATTTCAGTCATATATGCAAATATCTGAATTGTTTTTGAAATAGACTTTGAAAATTCGGGAGTGGACTGAATGGGGATAACACGTCAGACAAAATGGGGTGGATTTGTCATGCTTAGCCAATCGGGAGCAGAACTGTAAATAAGGTATATATGTGGAGTAGGGCAGAGGTGGACATCTGTTCAAATGTTATTGATTCAAAGGAATGGGACACATCCTCTCGTAATATTCTGAAAAACAGAAGAATCCCTGCGCTTTTCTGCACATCCCCGCGTTTTATGGAGGAAAACTGACCATTATATAGGTAAAATCTGATGAATTAATTCTCTTTAACACAAATAATCTTTATGATTAAGATTATTTATTATCTTTGCAGCATTATAAACAAAAAATCTCTAACAATAACTAATATGCAAAAGAAGTTTTTCCTGAAGAGCATAGCCGTTCTGGCTATGGGTATCTTCACCGTCGGTTGCTCAAGCGACAAGGATGTGTATGATCCCGATGCTGCAACCAATCAGGTCAAGGCCGATTATGAGGCCGAGTTCATCCGTCAGTTCGGTAACATAGCTCCCGGACACACATGGGGCTTTTCCAGCCAGACGCCGTTGCCCAAAACCCGTGGTGCAAATCCCGAGGCAAACAATTGGGGCGGCTATGTTGAGGTTCCCGCTCCACTGACGGAAGACCAGCTTGCCGTTGTGACCGAGTGGTTCTCGACACACGCCAATCCTGAGGGCATCGCCGTAAATTGGTCTGACTTTTTCGTTCAGCAGGTCAGCTCGACCGACAATGGCCGTCACATGGACTATCTGACTTGTGGTGATGGTGACGAGCACATCTATAACTTCAACAACGGTGACGGAGCTGTCAATGGTCAGGTTTGGGGTGGTGAGCTGACCAATCCCGACGACCAAAACAGCCGCGTCTTCCATTCGGACAAGATTCAGTTCATGGTTGAGAGCAGCACCACGCGCTTCGGCTACCACAATTCTCTCGATGCCTCGATGTACTACCGTTATGTCATCATCCCCGGCGACAGAATCGACCCGATTGTGGCCGGAATGTACTTCGTCGGCTTCGACTATGAGGCTCACGGTCAGGATGCTGACAAGCAGATCAGCCCCGACAACTTCTACAACGACTGGATTGTCCGTGTGACTCCTGGACTCTATAAGAACTCACAGCGCATCATCGCCGAGGACTTCGGAGAGATTGGCGACTTCGACTTCAACGACGTTGTCTTCGACGTACGTTTCGAGTGGAATGCGGCCATCATCACCGTCCGTGCCGCCGGAGGCCGTCTGCCTCTGACCATCGGCGGGGTGGAGGTTCACAACGCTTTGGGCGTCCAGCCGGGCGTGATGGTCAATACCCGCGGCCAGAACACCGTGGAACGTCCTGTGGCCATCTTCCGCGTACCGTTTGTGAATGGTTACAACTATGACTATAACGCCAACAACATTCCTGTCGTGGTCAACAATGACGGAACCGAGATGTTGCTGACCACGGAGCCGGGCAAGGCTCCAGCCAAGATCTGTGTGTCGCAGGCATATCGTTGGGCCATTGAGCGTATCAGCATCAAGACGGCTTATCCTGATTTCTCCGGATATGTTGCCAATCCGTCACGCTCCAACTGGTACACGAATCCCGTTGCCGGAACTGTCGTGGACAAATAATGCGACTCTCTGCACACATCTTTATTTGGTATGATATAATGGGCGTTTGCACATGTACGCCCCGGAGGGTAGGGTGTTCAAAACTGAATTAAAATATGTGCCAATTATGGATGTTCACTTACGGATGCGAAGGTGTTGCAGAACTCGCAGAGGAAACCTTTAAGTGGAGTATTCTTAGTCCCCTCCTTTCGAAGGAGGGGTTAGGGGTGGTTAAACAATAACG
>ERZ780208.1048-NODE-1048-length-23944-cov-3.905647_pt1 | contig 23944 bp, 17 predicted proteins | sample MGYA00511167_ERZ780208 | MGnify/ENA primary metagenome ERZ780208 (study PRJEB29588, sample SAMEA2159202) | human gut metagenome | biome: human gut; feature: human-associated habitat; material: faeces | place: Denmark | collected 2008/2010 ...
GTGTTTCGCCCATGCCGATATAAATTTTATTCATATCCACGGACAGTTCCGGGTCATCGGTATCACCGACAATAATATAATATTTACAGCCTGTACCTTCCAAAATGGAATCATACTGCGCAATTAATTCATCATAGTCATTATACCAGCCTGCGTTACTGCCGATTTCCAGCACAAGAATGTCATCTTTACGCTCCACCGCCGCCAGTGTATAAACCGGTGTGCCTTCTTTAATATTCACATCTGTGCCGTATAAAATCTGGCTTTCACCGTCATAAGAATTGGTTACATAATATTTTTCGCCGTTAATCACACAGATATTGGTCTGGTCTGACTGAAAATTATAACCGCTGTAATCTTCCATATAAACATTATCCCCGTCATATAAAGACTGCAGCTTAAATTCAGCAATGCCTGTCCCGTCAATGACAATATCACGGTCAACCACCATGGTAAGACCGCCTGCACGGGTCGCAATTTCTTTTGACGTTTCTCCGTTGACACCAAGGTTGTATGTTTTCAGCCCCGTAAACTGCGAAAGCATATCCGGTGCCGTGGCATAGCTGATATTTGTTGTAATGCCGTCCAGCGTAATAAACCCCGGTGTAGTCGCGCAGCCGTACATCATACTGTCACCCCAGCAGGAAATACTTCTCTTTACACCATCATACGGTACAGTTTCCGCTGTGATGGTTCTTTTTCTGGTTTCATGTGGTTTCTGATTTTCCGTCTGCATTGACGAACCGCCTGCAATTTCATTATCATTTTCCACAATGTCCCATATATTTTTGGATATCTTTTGTAATCGTGCCGGTGTTGTCTGTACTGTACCGCCATGTACCAGAACCTCTGAAGCAATCAGCAGTACCACAAAAACCGTTACGGAAAAACAGACAACAATTTTCTTTCTTACTTTCACAAATATCCCTCTTTTCTATTTACATTAACCAACAGTCTGAATTATACCACATAAACAGCAGCCATATCTGTGCAAATGCAAAAAATATCAGAATTGCCGTGCGTATTTTCGGACGTACGCTCTTTAAAATCTCATAAACGCCCATATATACGACAAAGCTGCCCACTGTAAAGCGGCAGGTGCTCATGACATGGGAGGTCAGCGGCACAAGCAGGGAAATGATTCCGAACACCGCCATGGAATAATATTTCCGGTAAAGCATATATCCATACACTGCAAAAATACCGATACAAAACCATCCCATATAGGTATATCGCGGTTCAATCTGTCCGGTGCACGCTTTCCATAAAACGCCCACAACCGGAAAATACGTATCTTCACGCCATGCAATCTGCACGTTTTTATAAGCCCACACATCGCCACAGAAAAAGCGCAGGAAGGTCATATAGCAGAATGCACCGAACGGACACAGCATAACCGCAAAAATGTGTTCCGGCAGTTTCAACATCTGCACGATGAAGCTTTTGATTTTTGCCCATGTGATAAGTTTTCCACCGTCCGCCGTCAAATCCAGATACATTTCCACAATCAGCGCAAATACAAGCAGGCAGCCTACAATTCTTGTCGCACTGGCAAATGCAGCGGCAAACCCTGCCCACAAGTACTTTTTTTTAGCTGCCGCATAGAAAAACAGCGCAATAAACAGCACAAACATCGCTTCTGTATACACAGAACCAAAGTAAAAAGAATAGGGACCTGCAAACATCAGAAGCGGAATCAAAAGATAGTCTTCACTCCTGCCACCACGCACCAGACTCATATATTTAACTGCTGTAAATGCAGCGATAAAAATACATACCGTTGATACCGTCATGCCGACCCAGTACGTGTCCATTACACCGAAGGTCAGCATTTTCACAAACCGGCAGACCATCACATACATCGGGAAAAATGCCCAGTTTGCCTGTGGGTCCGTATCCAGCGGAAATGTATATCCGTTATCAATCATAAACTGGTACCGCTTGGCATCCCACTGGTTCATTAAAAATGCAATGGAACGGTCCGTTCCCATATACACGTTATAAATCACCATCAGCACCAGCATAAACAGGCGGGACATCAGCAGTATAAAAAACAGTTTTAAAATCAGCCGGAAATTTTCGTTTTCTCTATATATTTTAGCCAGTCTTTCCATATTTACCTCATTTCTAAGCGGTTTTGCCGCAAAGCTGTGATAAGAATTTCGCGCAGGCGGTTTCCCATCTGCCATCAGGGATATTTGTTCTTGCCCAAAATCAAAAATGGGACGCCTATCACGATTGGATGCCGCCCCATTTTATTATAAAATCTGCATAATTTTTAATATAATCTGGTACAGAAATGCCGGAACTGCAGCAATCACCGGTATTAAAAACATTGCAACGACTACTGCATTGAGCAGCTGAAGCCATACAAATACCGCACAATACTGAATCCATGCCGGAACATTGATTTTCTTAAAGTGGTCAATGACAAGGCATACAACCAGTATTAAAAGTGTAGCAAGCGTAATCAGCAGTCCTTCTTTTCTGCCCTGTGGTTCAAATTCCATGGTAATTGTATTTTCACCGGAGTGAATCTTTACCCCTGTAAAAAGTCCTGCGATTTCTTTTGCCTGCACCTGCTGCCCGTTGACGCTGACTTTCCAGTTTTTGCTGTAAACCACCGGTATCAACGCATAATTTTTCGTTGCCGAACCGTCAAGCTTAACAGTCAGTGAATCATTGGTATAAGATACATCGCATTTTGTATTTTCATACGCTCTGCACAACTTCTCCATCTTATCCATATCCAGCTGTGCAAAGCTGACTTCGCTGACTTTTAAATACCAAGGGTCATCGTATTCAATACGGATATCGATACTCTCATTGTCAAAACAGCCCAGATACAGCAGATTGTTGTTATAATCCGTAAAGTACGCTGTATTTTCCACATCACCCAGTGTCGGCACCGGCACTTCTTTGTCATTGACATAGACATGCATGGAGCTGATCAGCCATGATGCATTGGCATCACTGTTGCGGTTATTGATATCCACAATCTTTAAATACACTGCCGCATTGCCGCTTATCTGTGTATTATATTCCAGTACTGTATCACTCTTTTTTACAGAATACGACATACCCTTTACCAGCGGTTCCTTATCTCCCGAAAGTGCCGTATAGAACTTATTATGTAAGTCAACCCAGTCCACGCCCAAGTCTTCTGATGCAAAAGATGACGCTACGGTCATTGCAAACGGAAGCCGGTAATTGGCAGAATATAATTTATATCCTTCCTGCGGTGCTTCTTTACTGTCTATGTCGTAATCTGCATAACTTTTTTCCAGTGTATACAGCGCCGGGTCCAAGTCATTCTGATTGACGGCCTCCGTTACATGAAACAGTGCATTCGTAAAGACGGTTCCGCCGGAATCTAACAGCCACAGAAAATATTTTGAATATCCCCAGTTTTTTGCAAAAGTCTGTGTGTCACTCTCTAATGCCGCCGTAAAGCTTGACAGTGCGCCACGGCGCAGTATCAGCGGATAATTGGCATTCAGGCTGATGTCCGGATTGACAATACGGTCTGTTGCCGATTCTTCAATATCAAGTGCTTCATAGGCTTCATTGGCATACTGCACATAATCACCGACCTGGTACGCTTCATAGGTATAAAACTTCGGCGGACCAATCAGTGCAAATGCCCCTAAGAAAACTTCCACCGCAATCACGGCAAGCACGGATTTGACGTTAAATTCGTCCTTTTCTTCTTTGAGCTTTCTTAAATAAACGATAAACATCGTGATAAAGACTGCCACAAAAAAGATTGTCGCAAGAATCTCGTTATTCTGCGGAATCAGCAGATAACCGGCTGCATATACCAGGCACATTACCGCCGCAATCACAATCTGACGTTTGATATACTTCTTCTCAAGCGGCATATCCGCAAACATTTTCTGTGCATAATACGCGCCCATGCAAAGCAGTGTAAATGCAATCAGGAAACCGTTTCTTAACGTATAGCCGTTGTAAGAGCCGAAGTGCCACATTAAATTGATGCCTTCCACAAACATCGGAAGCAGGGCAATTCCAAGCAGGCACGCCATGACACGGCACATTTTTTTATCTTCTTTATATTTCTTTAACCCGATAAGAATCACAGCAAGCACAAAGCTTAATCCGTACAGCATCATATAGCGCTGGAATGCCGCCATTGAGCCGTCTGTAACAATCGCACCCTTAATCCAGCCAAGGTACTGCGATACAATACTGCCGCCCGCATTTCCTCTCTGTGAGCCGGATAACTGCATAAATACCGGAATTAATACAAAGCAGGACAGTCCCATGCCCGCCGCCGTACCAATGCCTAAATTCCAAGCGTGCTTTTTCCATGCTTTGCGCTCACACAGCAGTAAAATATAGACACCGCTGACTAAAAATACGTAAATGAGCGCCATTGCGCTTAAATAGTAATTAATGATAAAGCTTAATGCCACCATAAAGATGTAAAACAGCTTCTTTCCCGTTGTCAGCAGTCTGTCGAGTGCCAGCATCAGCAGCGACCCCGGCCGAACGAACAGCGTATGATAAAATTCTGAGCTTCCTCGTCTTCCTGGATTCTTTGCAGAGTAACAATCTCCCGACACTCAGCGAATACATCACGGCAAACGCTGTCTTTACCGGATAGAGCAGCTTCGGAAATTTGTGATTGAGCAATGCATACATTGCAACGGACATAAATACCATTTTTACTGCCGTCAGTATGGAAATGCTCTCTAAAATGAGGTTTCTCGGGACTAAATATAACAGCAGATTAAAAGGACTTAACATTGAAAAGGCTGAAATACTCATGGATACATTCGTTCCGAGTCCCGTATACCAGTCAAACCACAGCGATGCCTTTCCGTGCATGAAATCCCACAGATGTGCATACAGCGGCGCGACCTGCTGCATATTATCAAAATAATCAATCCGGTTTCCGCCAAACGGCCAGATTCCTTTTAAAATCAGCGTAATTAATACAACTGCCAGGGTAATCGCCCCCGGGATACTGTATGGCTTTAATTTCTTTGCCAAAACGTTCACTTTCTCTTTCATATAACTCCTTTATTTTAAAGAATGGCACTGCTCCACAAACAGAATGTCACATTATCTGCCACAAAATGAATCGTGTCACATTCCTTTTCCTCAAGTTTTCCGATTTCAAATGTAAATGTTCCTGTACCCTGTATTTCTCCGATTTTTCTGTCGTTGCAGTAAACTTCGACCCTGCCGTTTCCCGCAAACTCCGTGACTTCACACTGATAGGAGGCATTCTCTGCCGTGCGGTTTAACACGTAGTAAAGATATGCGTCCTTTCCGCTGTTTGTACTGCCCTCGTACTGGTCTTCCTTCCAGCCTTTTCCCTTGCGGCGGCATACATTGATACTGCGCTCATTTCCGTCTTTATCTTTGAGTGTCGTACAATATTCTGTCGTTCCCGGTTCATAGGACAGTTTTCCGTAGCCCGGCCAGTCAGAAAGCTCATGGGTCAGATAATACATTCTGTATTCCAGTCCTACGTCCGGATTTTTACCCCACCACAATACCAACAGGTAAAAACAGGCAAGTATTACCGCCCCAGCATAAAATGCTGCTTTTACGCTCTTCTTTTTCATCATTTTTAACACCTGTGTGCTTTTGCTTTTATAGTTTTCATTTTAAACATGCGTAACGATACAGGTTCCTGTTCCCTTTATTACAACCGAACGCTTGCCAGCGCTGATAAAGAAGCTTTCGCCTGCCTTGTACTGCATCGTCTTATTACCGTCATCCGTTTCAATGGTTCCCTCACCGGAAATAAATAAAACAGACAGGAAAGATGTTTCATCCATGCCGATTTTGACTTCTGAATAAATGTCATATTTCAGGCATTCAAAATACTTGCACTGTACCAGACGTTCCAGTGTATAGGCATCGTTTTTCTCCAGAATCACTTCGCAGTTTTCATCCTTGACATAGGCTTTGGTATCGACAACGTCCAGTGCCTTTGCAACGTGCAGTTCACGCGGATTGCCGAACTTATCCCTTCTGTCGTAATCGTACATGCGGTATGTACTGTTGGAATTCTGCTGGATTTCACAGATTAAAATGCCCGCACCAATCGCATGGATTGTTCCTGCTTTTACCATAACGACATCGCCCGGCTTTACATCTATGCGGTTTAACACCTCTGTAATCGTATTGTTCGCAATACGTTCTTCAATCTCCTCTTTGGATACGTCCTTTGAAAGTCCACAGTAAAGATATGCCCCAGGCTCACAGTCGATGACATACCACATCTCATTCTTTCCGTATTCGCCTTCATTTTCCAATGCATATTCATCATCAGGATGAATCTGGATTGATAATGCCTGCTTTGCATCAATAAATTTAATCAGTACCGGAAAACGATCCTGTGCCTGACACTTCCAGCCAAGCGCCTCTTTTCCGATAATGGACAGATAGTCATTAAAGAGCATGCCCTTATATCTGCCGTCTGCAATCCGGCTCTGTCCGTCCGGGTGTGCGGAAAGCTCCCAGCTTTCGCCGATAACATCATAATCACACTTTTTACCGAATACCGTGCGAAGCTTTGTGCCGCCCCACAAATTATCCTTAAACGCCGGATCTAACTTGACAACCGGCTCATTAGCAGCTTTGACATAATTGTCCTCTGCCGTTCCGTCACTTTCCTGACTGTATATCTTTACCATATCGCTTTCGGATAAGATTTCACCGATACCGACTTCGATAATGACTACATTTTTATCGGTTTTATTGGCAACCTTATGCTTCATGCCAATCGGGACAAAAACACTTTCATACTTATGATAGTCTTTTGTTTTCGTTCCTAATGTAATCGTTGCCGTTCCTTCTACAACAGACCAATGCTCACTGCGCATTTCATGCTGATGCAGATTCATGCTCATGCCCGGAAATACCGTTACCTTTTTGACCTTGTAACCGTCTGAGGCATTAAGCAGTTCATGGATTCCCCATTCTCTGTAAGAAATCCGGTTATAATCAAAGTAATTTTCATACTTTTCTTTATTCTCGGAAATAATATTTTTAATGTCATCAACGCGTTCCTTGGAAGATACGTAAACGGCATCTTCGGTATTTACAACAACAACATCCTGAATATCATTTGTCACCACAAGCTGTCTGTCTGCACTGTTAATAACCATTACATCTTCACAGTGGTTTTTTAAGACATTTTCGCTGTGGGATACACTTGAATTTTCATCTAAGTCGCAGACATTCCCGACATCTTTCCAGCGGAATGCCGTTTCCACGACCTTCATATCCTTTAACTTTTCAAAAATCAGGCGCTCAATACTGCCTTGTGGAATGTCTTTCATGACCTTCTGCGAAAAACGCACGGTACGGCGGATTGCTGCAACCTTCCGCTTTGCCATCCGGCAGGTATCATAGAGTTCCGGACAGATTGCCCTCGCCGCATTGATTAAATCCCCTGCACGGTATAAAAACATACCGCTGTTCCATAAAAATCCATCGTCATAGCCAAAGCTCTCATCATCGTCCAGACGGATTTTTTCAATAAATTTAAGGACATTTTCCTCATCTCTTAACAGATATCCGAAATTGGAATTTTTCTTTGCCGGCTTTACACCAAGTGCAACAATACTGCCCTGTTTTGCAAGCTCCTTTGCCCGAATAATTGCATCCTTATATTCCTGCCCCTCAATCAGGTTGTCAGCCGTCACAACAAACACCAGTTCGGACTGGTTGCAGAACTGGCTGCCAAGCATAATTGCCGCAGCGGTTCCCTTTGGACTGCCTTCAAGTACAACACGATACTTGAGGCTCTGGAATGCTTTCATCTGACCGTTTACAATATTGCGGTAGCTTTCCTTTGTCACAATAATAAATTCATCGCAAAACGGCATATTTCTGACAACCGTTTCCTGCAATAAAGATCGTCCCTCTTTAATATTCATAAACTGCTTCGGATAATTTTTTCTTGAGAGCGGCCAAAGGCTGTCACCACTGCCTCCGGCAAGTATTACACACTTCATACAATCTCCAATCTGCTCAAAGCGTTATTCCTGTTCCGGCTCCTCCGGTTTGAAATTGAGTCGTTCTTCTTCCACTACCAGCGGTCTGTTCATCAGACGCTTGTTCATGCTTAAAATATATTCCCCAAGCAGTCCGATAAAGAACAGCTGGAGTGAACTGGTCAGGCTGACTAAAATAATCAGTGGAACCATACCTGCCTGGAATCTGTTCCAGTATATTAATTTCAGAATAAAATAAATAATTGCCACAATGACACTGAGTCCTGCGCAGGCAGCGCCTAAAAAGGTTGCAATACGCAGCCCGATTTTCGTATAAGACGTAAAGCTTAGCATTGCCGCATCATACAACGTATAAAAATTGTTATGGGTCTTGCCGGCACGTCTTTGTGCCTGTGTATATTCAATCTCCGTGCGCTTAAAGCCCAGCTCGCCGACAATGCCACGGATAAACGGAATCGGGTCCTTTAAATCGCGCAGAACCTGTACAAAGCTTTTATCATACAGTCCAAAGCCCGTAAAATGCTCAATCTGGTCTACAGAAGACATTTTCTTAATCATCTTGTAGTAGCAGGAACGCAGGAAATACATCACCGGATTTTCCTTACTGCTGGTCTTTACTGCACAGACAATTTTATATCCTTTTTCCCACTCTGCAACAAGCCGCGGAATAACATCAATCGGGTCCTGGAAATCCGCACAGACCGGAATCGTACAGTCACCCTCGGTCTGTAAAATGCCGTAATACGGTGAATTAAACTGACCGAAATTCTTTGCATTAAAAATCGCTTTGATTTTTTTGTTATTCTCACAGAGTGCTCTTAACTTCACCCTTGTTGTATCTCTTGAATCGTTATCAATAAACAAAATTTCATAATCATACTGCGGGAGGTCTTTTTCAAACATCGCAATCAATGCCTCGCTTAACGGAACCACATTTTCTTCCTCGTTATAGCATGGCACCATAATACTAATCTTTTTCATCGCTTCTATTCCTTTATACGTAATTCTTCCTGCACCAGTCTACGGTTTTTTCAATTCCCTCCGCAAACGTTACACGCGGCGCAAAGCCTGTGTCTTTTTCCAGATCGGAAATATCTGCGCACAGATACATCACCTGCTTTTCCTGATAAGGAATTTCTCCAAATCCAATCTCTGCCCCCGGTGCTGCCGCATCACGGATTGCTTCGATGTATTCCCGAAGCGGTCTTGCCGTTCCACCGCCGATACAGTAAGTCTTACCGGACACGCCTTTTTCTCCGAGAAGATACATGGCATATCCTGCATCCGCGCTGTAAAGGTAATCCCACATCTGTTCTCCTGCGGTACACTGCGGCCGCCCGCCTTTCAGGAGACTGACAATCGTACTCATAACCATTGTCTTTGCTCCATCAAACGGTCCGTAAATGCTGAGGATCCTTGTCCAGATATGGCGGATTCCCTTCTGTTCACAAAGGATTTTTGTCATCTGACCTGTACAGAGCTTTGCAATCCCGTAGCCGTTTTCGGGAAATGCCGGTGTAGACGCATTTAAGCTGCCTTCCACCCGTCCGTATTCTGCCTGTGAGCCGGCGCCGACAAATGTCGTACAGCCCAGTGCAGCGGCAGCTTCTACGGCATCTAACGCATAACGGACATTTTCAAGCTGTCCGTAAGCGTTGTTACGGCTGTTGCCAAACGTCCCGTCCCAGCCAAAGTGGTAAAATACGTCTGCGTGTTCTATCTTTTCATGCAATGTTTTTAACTCTTTTAAATCACACGGCACAATGTGTACCAGCGGTGACTTTGGAATATTGTCTGTTCTTCTGGAATCCGGTCTTACAACTGCTTCCACTTCAATTCCGTGGCTTATCAGTTCTGCAATCAGTGCTGTTCCGATTGCACCGGTCGGTCCCGTAATAACTGCTCGTTTCAATTTCTTCTCCCCTATGAAATCGGCTTTATAATCATATTACTGTAAAATTCATCCCTGTCAAGGAACGGTGCTAAGTCTTCCAGCGGCGGCGATACGAGTGTACCGTCTTCTAACCGCTTTGTCGCTGACTTCGGTTCAAATTTCTGTTCGGTAGACACCATAATCTCACAGATTGCCGGTCCTTTAACTGCCAGCACCTTTGAAATGGTTTCATCAAGCTGTGCATTGGTTTCACATCTAAAGAACGGATAACCGTAAGCCGGCGCTAATTTGCCCATATCCGGGAAGCTTAAATCGCCGCTTTCCGGTCCGATACCGACAAAATGCTTCTCAAACAGATTCGTCTGTGTCTGACGGATTGAATGATACCCCTGATTATTGATTACAAATATCTTTACCGGCATCTGATGATGAATAATCGTCTGTAATTCCTGAATATTCATCTGGATACTGCCGTCCCCTGTGACTAAAATCACATCTTTAATGTCGTCATGCTTTAACGCTTCTCTGTTTAATGCAAGATTGCCGTGTTCTGCAACTACCGCACCGATTGCTGCCGGAAGGTCATATCCCATGGAAGCAATCGCAGAGTTGATAATAAAGCGCTGTCCTTTTTTAATGACATAAGCGTGGCTTCCGACTACACATGCTGAGCCGTTGCCGACAACCGTCACCTGTCCTTCTGACAGACGGCTGCTTAATTCTTTAATAAATGCATACACATTGGTATGCTTCGTGTCTTCATAATGTTTTTTCTGTACAACCGGATACTTTGCCTTCCATTCCTGATGAGCTGCGGAATTATCGTATACAGGCAGCGCCTCCGGATCCATCTCCATCTCGATCATCAGGTCATGCCGGTTCGGTCTCGGCGTCACATTTTCATAAATGTTCACTGTACGGACGCCTTCGATCTGCTTCGTCCGATCGAAGATCTCCCGGATATCCGCAAGCATCTTTCTGCTCGCCTCGGTCTCCCTGGCCCATACATTTTCTTTAAACTTTACAATGATCAGGTGCTTCATTTTGCATATCCCCCTTATCTTACTTTTGCTGATATGTTTTATCCTATCACGGCATTGCCTCTGCTACAACCAAAATATTCCTGCAAAATCATTTCTACTTTGTCTGCACTCAATGGATACTGTTTTGTTTCATATGTAAGAATCAGGTTTACGGATGGAATGATACCATGTTGACAATATAATTTTATTTTGTCGCAGGCATGTTTGCAATAATCCGGATTATCCATCATTCCAAAATGCTCCCAGTAAAAATATTGTCCTGTGATTGGATGTCGTATCACAAAATCAGGATATAAAATAATTCCATCTAAAACCAATTTTTCCTCATAGTGAAATGGTATTTTATTTTGAAACAGCATTCTGTCAATAATTGCTTCTGATTTAGACCGTAGCATTTTCCCATGGGTTCCCTGTACCAATAGGTCTTCCGGATGTTTTGTACTTTTTTCATATGGTTCCTCCTGCCACCGCTCTAGTTCCCTGTTCAATGGTCTAAAATTCTTAGCCAGCAATCTTCCATACTCCGGATGATTTAATAAATATTCTGAACTTATTTTAATCTTTTCTGTTTTTCTCAAATAAGCTTTCCATCCAGCGGCTTCGCTCTCCAATTCTTTTTTCCTACATTCATAATATTTTTTTAATGCCAATATTTCTGCCTGATTTCTTTCGGTTTTTGGAAGATAGCGTAGTCCATTCTCTTCCTTTATTTTCCATTTATAACGGTTTTCATTTTTGAAGCATTGCAGTTCTCCCTGTGGAAACTTTTTCTCCACTTTTCTTATTTTTTCCAGTTCCTTATTAATTTCCTCTATTCTATTTTCTATGTTTTTGTCTGTAATCATCACTTTTCCTCCTTCTGCTCCGATCCTATAGCTACCGTCGGGCATATTCTTATTTTTTCTTTTATTGTGCCCTGCCACTGCGGCTTCCCCGGAGCTTATCCTGACCTTTTCTTCTGTCACGCCCCGGCTTTGCAACTTCCTCGGGGCTTATCCTGACTTTTTCTTCTGTCACGCCCCGGCTTTGCAACTTTCCCGGGGCTTATCCTGACTTTTCCTTCTGTCACGCCCCGACCTCTCAATTCCTGCAGCACTTATTTCCCAATCAGATACCCACGCAGGCGATTTCCATGAGAATCGACAGTCACTATCAGGGCTCCGTAGTCCATGGTTCCATACCAGGGAACCCGGGCGTCCTCTAAGCGCTGCAGAGTCTCGGCATGAGGATGACCATAGGAATTGTTGCGGCCACAGGATATGATTGCGGTGGCAGGACTGGCAGCGGCAAGGAACTCGGTGCCGGTGGAATATCCGGAACCGTGATGAGCTACCTTCAGTATATCTACCCTGAACGCCCTCTGTCCGCGCTGTTCCTGCAATTCCTGCATCAATTGCCGTTCCCCTTCTCCTTCCACGTCCCCAGTCAGGAGAATGTTTATCTTCCCATCGTTCACTCTGAAATCCTTCCTTTCACTATTACCAGCAAAACTACCGTTTTCACCGGAACCTTCAATGGCAGATCCCCCACTCGCGTCATTTGCTTTCCTGTCGTCTATTGCTTCCTGCTTCATCTTCTTCGCAAACACCTCCACATAGAAGCATTCCGAATAGGCGTTGGCATCTGCAAGGGTCGTATTCTCCTCTGGGTGCAGACACAACAACCTAAGTTGACTGTCTCTGATCTCATCGCCGCATTTTATGTAACTCACCGGTACTTCTGCCGCTTCCGCCGCAGCCAGCAACGTGACAAAAGACTCTGTACGCTTTCCTTCCGCAATCGCCGGTAGGAATAGCTGCTCTACGACTATCCCCCAGTCCGCACCATTTTCCAGCAATTCGATTACACCATTCATGTGATCTTCATCAGGATGGGATACAAACACTCCACGGAGGGATCGGATCCCACGGCTCTTAAGATAAGGCTTCAGCACATATTCCCCGATGTTCTTCCGGCTGGTGCTGCCACAGTCGAAAAGATAGGCTCCCTGCCCGGTCTCCACCACGATGCCGTCGCCCTGCCCCACGTCCAGGAAAGTCACGCGACTCCCACAATCAAAATTTCCTGTGAGCAAACCAATCAATAATCCTAAGATCATCACGACTGCGATCAAGTGCTGGACTCTGTTCATATATGTCATCGCTCCCTGCCATGCACACCGAAATTTTGCCAACGCATTCTGCACTCCCGTGGAACATATTCCAAAACGTCTGTCAGAATGTTGTATCATCTCTCCATTGCAATCCTTTTTTCTATTCCTGATACTTTCATCCGCTCCTCTCGTTATAAGACACCAGAGAGTTCTCGCAAAATGCTGCCTGTCTCCCGGAACATTTTTCTCCCCATATGTTCCCCGTCTCTTCCATGCTCCTCTCATTTTAAGACACCAGAGAGTTCTCGCAAAATGCAGCCTGTCTCCCGGAACATTTCCCTCCCCATATGTTCCCCGCTTCTTCCATGCTTCCACATATTCTCTGCCGAAGACCAGCAGAAGTATCCCGACATAATAACAAATGATCTGCCATACCTCAGGGCGCCCCACGCACCATATTGCTCCCGGCAGTTCTTCGAACCGCCCGCAGACCCATTCATACCACCACAAAATCAGGCAATCCACTGTTCCGACAAGCCCAAGTCCCGGAATCAACGACAGGATTCCTCCCGCCACTACCACACTCATAAATGGCAGCACCAACAGATTCAACAACACCGAATAGACCGGGATCTCATAGAAAAACCATAACTGTACGGGCAGTGTAAACAGGATGACTCCCACGCTGGCGGCAAAGCCTCCTTTGACCGTCGACACCATACGTTGAATTCCTTCATATGCCACCTTTCTCCAGCCTTCCCGGTACTTGTTTCTCTCATAGGCGGAATCACCAAAAATATCCGCCACAGTTCGAAGCCATGCCGATATCCCCTTGACTTCTAATTCCTCATCTGCATCCCTTTCCCTGCCGTCCCCGGAAAGCACCGGTGTCAGAATACAGATCCCCAGCACCGCTCCGAAGGACATTAAAAAGCTCACATCACAAAGCCTCTCCGGTTCCTGTAAGACGAGCAATAGTGCCATCAGTCCCAGACCTGTCAGCATGTCATAAGTCCTGCCCACAAATATCCCGAGCATCTGCAGCAGATACATTCCAATGGCACGGCTGGCAGACACACTCATGCCCACCATCACACCATATATAAGAAGCAGCATTGCACCACCCACTGCTGCTGCCCTGACAGGTAACCCCAGTCTCTTAAGTAACCGGTATACCCCCATTCCAAGCAAAGTAATATGTAATCCCGAAATACTTAAGATATGGGCAATTCCGTTTTTCTGATACAGCGCCTTTACCTCCGCGTCCAGTTCCTCCTTCTCCCCAAGCAGCAATGTCTGCATAACGGAGGCTTCTTTCGCAGGGAAAACTTCTGCCAGCCTGTCATGCAATACCTGCCGGAATCCATACAGTTTTTCCCTCAAAAAACTATACTTCTCCCCAACTGCCAAAATCTGTGACTGTCGCACTCTGCCGCCAATACCTTTCGCCGCATAGTAACGCTGCACATCAAATTCACCGGGATTCGTTGCCGTGGCAAAATGCGAAAATGTCCCCTCCAGGATAATCTGCTGTCCGATCTTAAGGCTTTCCTCTTCTCCGGTCACAGCACCTGCAGTGATCATTGCCGTTTTCATATTGTCCAGTTCACATTGTAATTTTCCAGAATAGGAATAGGTCTGATCCTTGTGGATCAAAGAAATACATTGCAGAATAATTACTTCAGAAGTTCTCGTGTCTATCCGTCCCGTGATTCTCACCGGACTTCCGTCAGGCGGCAGCACGGCGTCTCCGCCGGTGCCTGCGCCTGTCAGTATTTTCATTATAGTGATTACTATCACGAGACACAAACACGCCATAAAAAGCGGTCGTCTCATTAAATTCCTTTCTGCAAACGTCTTACACGCCTGCACCACAGATCGGACTGTCTCTGCAATAAAAGGCAAAGCAATCCATATCCGTATCTATTTACTGTTCCAAAGTCGTTACATAATCCAGGTTTCTCTCAAAAGTGGAATTACTGAAGGTAGTCGGCACTTCGCCATTGACCAGAATCTGTACTTTATTGATATTATCCAGTTCTACCAGCGAATTCACGATAGCGTAAACTGCCACTTCCGTAGATACGTTATTTACCACCGTCAGGAAATTCGAATCCAGATTCACATAACAGATGCCGTCCTTAGTAAGGATATTGACAATCTTTGTCTCCGGATTGATCACCGGATATAAGCCCTCGATCTGTCCGCTGGGACCGGTGATCAGTTCTTCCACAACAAAACGCTCCAGGGGCGTGTTGGTGGAATAATGCTTTTCTCTGTATGCAGCGATCAGTTTGTCACCGTCCGCATTGGCAAAATACAGCTTTACCTTCACCAGTTCATAGGTATTGATCTCGTTACCGTCATTATTGATAAACTGATCGGCATTCATCCAGCCTACCAGTTCCCCGGCATTATCGTACAGCTGACTGTCCTCTACAGTAATGCCCACATACTTCACATCGGGCAGCTGCGTAAGCGTTCTTACAATGGCTGCGCGCACCAGCACCTCCGTAGTGGGAGACAGTTCCGAATATGCCTTGTTTACGTTGATCAAAAGTTTCCCATCTTCTACTTCATAATCCAGGACCTGGAATCCCATATCCAAAGGTGCCTTATATTCCAGCTTTTCCGGAGTTGTGGATAGATACCTCATGGTCTCATCCACCTGTTCTTCCGGTGTCTTGGTGTTCAGATATTGTTCATGTACCTCAACCTTCGTCTCCGCTGTATTGATATAATACATGGACATTTTCTTCCCGGTCTGGGGTTCTGTCTTACCACATCCGGTCAACAAAAACGACAACAGCAATATTCCTGTCATCATATAACTTATTATTTTCTTCATAGTCACAGTCCTTCTAAGACGCTATATACATTAGCGGAATCTTCACCAGGAAGCAGGATCCCTGTCCTTCTGTGCTGGTCACCGTGAGGGATCCTTTGTGCATCAGCACGGCGCTCTTGGTGATCGCCAGCCCCAGTCCGGTTCCTCCGATCTCTCTGGAATGGGACTTGTCCACACGATAAAAACGTTCGCAGATGTGTGCCAGGGATTCCTCCGGGATGCCGATACCGGAATCGCTGACTTCAAAAGTAAAATACTGATGATCCGCATCCAGTACCACCTTTACCCAGCCATGATCCTTGTTGTATTTGATGGCATTTTCCACCAGATTCGTCATGATCAGCGTCATCTTGACTTCATCAACCTCCGCCACTACGGGACGAACGCTCTCAAATACGACTTCCACATCTTTTTTTCTGGCGATAGGGCGCAGCCTCTTCAGGATCAGTTCTGTCAGATCATTGATATTCAATGATACAATGTTCAGATCCTGCACCTTCTTGTCCATTTTTACCAAAGCCAGCAGATCTGTGATGATCTGATTCTCTCTGTCGATTTCTGAGGCAATATCCTCCATGAACTCACGATACAGTTCCGCCGGGGCATCTTCCTGTGCCAGCAAGGAATCTGCCAGAACTTTTATGGATGTCATGGGAGTTTTCAGTTCATGGGACACATTTGCCACGAACTCCTGTCTGGAATCATCCAGTGCCTTCATTCGTTTTAACAGTTGATTAAACGCATCTACAATATGTACCGTCTCCACATAATCCGGGACTGATATGGTCTCATCGCTGAAGCCTTCCCGTACCGCATTAATCGCCTGGGTAACCCGGTTGAACGGCTTCGTCAGCACCTGGGACAACATGATTGCCAGTGCCAGGATCGCCACGATCATGATCACTTCCATGATATATGCCTTACGGTTCAACACTTCCTTAGCATTTACAATACTGTCATTGGAAATACTGGTCAGCATGACACCACGGATTGCATCGGGATTTCTTTTGCCGTTCTCGTCCGTGGTATTGGCTGTGGTATCCATGATGGGAGTCGTCATCTCTATGTAACCGTGCTCCGGGTCGTAGTGCGAGACATTTTCCCCCTGAAAACACTTAATGACTTCCTCGGAAATGATCGTCTTCCCCTCACTGATGCCGTAGGTATCTTTTTCCACCTTAAAGTTTTTGTTAATGATCATCACACGGCCTTCGTACAGATTGGACAGCATCTCCAGCTCCGCATTGATGACCTCTCGGGAATTGCCGGTATCCTCTCTGACACCGTGGCTGCTCAAATAATTGTTGCTGACCAGGTGGTTTGCCAGGATCATCAGCTGGTTCTGCACCACGGTGATCCGCTGTTCCACTGCCATATCCTCATAATTGCTCACGATACCGTGTCGCATGACAATACAGGGGACCAGACCGATCACCAGAATCAGCAGGAAAATTCTTGCCCGCAGACTTCGCAGTTTGATCATGCTCTCCAGATTTTCCCATATCGTCGCGAATCGTTCTTTATTCCATTTCTTCACAATATAAAAACCTCATGTTCGTTCACTCCGCTCATGGACAGAATGCTTTGCCTGCAAGCAGTCACGCATTCTGTCCATGGCTGAGTTTATCATTAAAGTAGTAGCCGACGCCCCATTTGGTATGGACATACCTGGGTTCGCTGGGACTCAATTCGATCTTCTCGCGCAGTCTCCGGATATGTACATCCACGGTACGCACGTCTCCGGGATAGTCCGTGCCCCACACAAGTTTTAACAGATTCTCTCTGCTGTATACCTTGTCCGGATTCAGCATCAGAAGCTCCAGTACTTCGAATTCTTTGGCCGTCAGACCGATCTCTCTTCCCTGGATGTAGGCTCTTCTGCCCTCACGATCCAGCTTCAGATCGCCACTCTCTAAGATAACGGTATTCTCCGCAGTTCCCTTCTTCGGCTCCATGCGGCGGAAGATTGCTTTGATTCTCGCCTTTACTTCCAGTATATTGAAAGGTTTCGTTATGTAATCGTCGGCACCGTATTCCAGCCCCAGGATCTTATCCATATCGTCTCCCTTGGCGGTCAGCATGATCACCGGCACATTGGAAAATTCGCGGATCTGCTGGCAGACCTCGAAACCAGTCAGCTTCGGTAACATGACATCCAGCAATATAATGTCATATTCTTTATTACTCGCCATCTGCAGGGCTTCCTCTCCGTCATAGGCACAGTCCACTTCCATATTGTCCTGCTCCAGGCTGAAACGGATTCCCTTCACGATCAGCTTCTCATCATCCACTACCAGCACTTTCTTGCCTGCCATCTTCCTCAACCTCTCTATCTTACTTTTCTCTTCCCGGTGCTGTGCCACTCTCACTGCACCGTAATTTTATCACATAACTTATCATAGGCATTCTGTTTGATTCCGGATACCTTCATAATATCTTCTTTGGTCTGAAAACTACCGTTTTTCTCTCGGTAACGCACAATGTCCGCTGCCCTGGAAGCTCCGATTCCGGGAAGGGTACACAATTCCTCCTCGGATGCCGTATTGATATTCACCAGTCCCTCTTCCGCCGCTTTTGCCGCAGTCTCCAACCTCTTAGCTTCCTCTGTCGTGGGAAAATACAACTTCTGTCCATCCGTCACCGTCTCCGCCAGATTCACATAAAAGGGATCCGCCTCCTGTGTCATACCGCCCGCAAGGCGCAGGGCTTCTTCTGCTCTGCTGCCCTCCGCGATTTCCACGACTCCCGGTGAGTACACGGCCCCACAGACATAGACATACACCATCTGCGTTCTGTTTATCGTCTCCGCTGTCGATAACGCCACATTGTTATCCACAGTCTCCGCGACCTGTTCCACGGCTTCCAGCTCCGGATATTCTGCCGCAGACTCTCCGGACGGGAGCAAAATAATTGCCTCGTCCTTCCCCCCACAGCCTGCCATGAGAAGTGCAATGCATCCCAACAGAGTGATCAGACACCTATATTTTATTTTAGAAATAACTTTAAAAAACATCATAGTCCCCTTCCTGTCGTTCTTTTCAGGGGATTGCCTCTCTATGCTGTTAATTTTTATTGTACTGGAATCACGCGGAATTTACAAGCCGTTTTCGCATTTGTGATAACTATTCCGTTACCACTTAAAAATAATAATTCCCACAATTGCCACCGCCATGCCGACCGCCTTGCGCCACTCCCATGGCTGCTTCTCCACGCCAAACCACCCGAACAGTTCGATGATATACGCCACTGCCAGTTGTGCGGTCACGATCAGCATGACCGCTTTTGCCGGTCCCAGGGCATCCATGCTGCGAATTACGGTATACGTAATAAATGCACCGATGGCACCTCCTAAAAGCATGTATTTCGGCTCCACCTGCCATACCTTAAGAAAAGAAGTACGCTCCGTGCACAGCCATGCCCCCAGACATACCAACAGTGCCGTGAATTGCACAAAAGCACTGGCGGTCCAGATGCCTGAGTTTTTCGTCACCTGGGTATTGAACACGCCCTGAATACTCATCAGTGCTCCGGATAATAATGCAATCAAAAAACCGATCATAGGATTCTACCACCTTTTCTTTTTAGTAGTAGTCTATCCTGTGACCGGTTCCTTCATTCATATTTTACTGTATTAATCTAGTTCTCCGTACTTCCCACCTGTTCAGCTATTGTTCCCGCAAGCTGCTCTATCAGCGTTGTCACATCCTCACCATTCCATACCTTGGAGAACAATACCTCCAGCTGCATCCAGAAGTTCCCTGTTTCCAGCATTTTCGGAAGGGATACGCTGTCCGCATACTCGTCAGCAAATACGGTAAGTGCTCCGTTGTCCGCATTCTCTGCCGCATGAAGGCTTGCCGGCATTTTACCGGAACGTTCATATAATCCGTCGGAATATCCTTCCGCCAGATACGCCGCAAAACGATCCGCCAGTTCCTTGTGCTCTGAATAACCGTTGATAACTGCCGCTCCCGTAACAGACAGGGATCTGCTTTGAAGTTCGGTACTGACATCCGGCATACGGGCAATTCCGTAATTGAATGTAAGACTGCCGTCCGTCTTTGCATCCTCCAGCCGCTTTACCACATCCGTGGTACCGATGGTAAACATGGTCTTTCCATCAATAAAGTCCTGGATCACGGAATCATAGGTCACAGTGTCGGACTCGATGAAGAAGAACTGGTTCAGCGCCTTGTATACTTCCAGACACTGTATGGTCTCCGGATTATTGATATTGATGTCATTTCTGTCATCACCGGGGTCACCGCCTACGATCATGTAATTACCCACGATCCAGTAATTATAGAAAATATTATTCACATCCCATTTCATGACACCTTCCACACCCTCCGGTGCATCAAAAGTGTCTGCAATGTTCAACAGATCGTCCACCGTAGAGGGGAGTGCCTTGGCGAAATACTGTTCCGCCAGCGCGTTTACCGCTGCTTCGTCCACGGCAGCCTGCTCTGTGGTCTGATCCTCCGGAAGAGAATCTTCCTCGATGATCTCCTCACCTTCTCCTACCGGTTCATCATTGTCACTGCTGCCGGACAGCTCTTTTTCCGCCTGTTGCGTCGCCCAGGTCTTAAGATAGTCTTCATTATATACCAGTGCGCTGGTATCAAAGTACACGGGATATCCTATGATCTTATCATGATAGGTCACCGCTGCCAGTGCTGCCTGGGAAAAATGATCCGTATCGCAGATTTCCTCTGTGTCCGGCACTTTCGATGCCAGTCCCGCAAGATAAGCCTTCTCCAGGGAGTCACTGCTTAACAGATATATATCCGGTATCTGATCGGAATGCAGTGTCTCCTGATTGATTACCTCCAGATATTCACTGTCGGAAGTCAGCACCGGGATCACACGGACCTTATTCTGTTCTCCGAAAGACACCGCTGCCGCATTGATATAGCCGGACAGAGATTCATCCGAATACCAGCAGTAGATGGTCTCTTTCCCGCGAAATAACTGCAGACGATCTCCGGTATCCTGCGTCTGACTCATTTCCTGCGTACTTCCGTAAACAGCTGCAGCAGCCATGGCGATCACAGCTGCTGTTGCAATAATTCTTTTTTTCAAAAACATACTTAACTTAAACCTCTTATTCGATACAGGTGTCCAAAATAGCGATCATTTCGTCCACATTTTCTATGGTAATTACGAGAGGAGGTACAAAACGAATAATATCCGCACCGGCATTGATCAGGATCAATCCCTTCTCCAATGCCTTATTAATAATGTCTCCTACCGGATGGTCAAATACCAGTCCCTGCATCAGTCCCACGCCGCGGCGTTCCTGAATGCAGTCGTACTTGTCTGCCAGTTCATTCAGGCGCTGTTCCAGATAAGGAGCCACCTCTCTCACATGTTCTATTATATGGTCCTCTTCGAATAAATCAAGCACTTTTTCCACAGCGGCGCAGGCCAACGGGTTGCCACCGTAGGTAGTTCCGTGATCCCCCGCGGTCAGAGAATGTTGTGCAACCTTTTCTGTCATCATAAAAGCGCCTACCGGCACGCCGCAGCCTAATGCCTTGGCTGAGGTCATGATATCCGGCTTCACACCGAAACGCTGCCATGCATACATGTAGCCGGTACGGCCCATTCCACACTGGATCTCATCTAAGATCAGCAGGATATCCCGTTCATTGCACAGATCACGTACCTGCTTTAAGAATTCCCCGGTAGCGGGATACAGTCCGCCCTCGCCCTGCACGGTTTCCATAATGATAGCGCAGGTCTTGTCCGTCACCTGATCCAGAACACTCTGAAAATCATTCAGATCGGCAAATCTGATATGACCGATCATAGGCTGGAATGCCTCACGGTACTTGGGGTTGCCTGTTACGGACAAAGCTCCCATGGTTCTGCCATGGAAAGAATGGTTCATGGCAATGATCTCGTGATCGGTACAGCCGTCTTTCAGATAGGCGTATTTTCTGGCTGCCTTGATGGCACCCTCCACTGCTTCCGCGCCGGAATTGGTAAAAAAGACGCGATCCATGCCGGATACTTTTTTGATCTTTCTTGCCGCTTCGATGGCAGGCACATTGTAATAATAGTTGGAAGTGTGGATCACCTTGTCGATCTGTGCTTTCAGTGCATCGTTGTATGCTTTGTTCTGATATCCCAGTGCAAACACAGCAATACCGGCCACAAAATCCAGATATTTTTTACCGTCTGTATCATACAGATACACACCATCCCCCTTATCCAGAACGATCTGGTACCGGTTATAGGTATGCAGCAAATCTTTTTCCGCCTCTGCAATATATTCTTTCATGGTGTCACTCATTTTTCTATTCCTCCTCATCGGATACGATCGCGGTACCGATACCCTGATTGGTGAAGATCTCCAGCAGCAGGCAGTGTGCCAGGCGTCCGTCCAGAATATGCACACGGTTTACGCCGTTACGGATAGCGGAAGTACAGTTGTTTAACTTCGGCAGCATGCCACCGCCGATGTAACCGTCGTGGATCAGTCCCTCTGCCTCGGAGGCGGTCAGTCTGGAGATAAAGGTGGACTTGTCGTTGATATCCTTGTACAGACCTTCGATGTCTGTCAGGAACGCCAGTTTCTCCGCATGTACTGCTTTTGCGATCGCGCAGGCTGCATCATCCGCATTGATATTGTAGGTGTGATAATCTTTGTCCAGTCCGATGGGGGCGATGATGGGCAGGTAATCCTTCTCCAGCATATCGAAGAGAATATCGGGATTCACGCCGGTGATCTCCCCCACATAACCGATGTCCTGACCGTCGGAATATTTTTTCTCTACCTGAAGCAGCCCACCGTCCTTACCGCTGACACCGACTGCCTTGACCCCCAGTTCTTCCACCATGGTCACCAGGCTCTTATTCACCTTGTTCAATACCATTTCGGCAATTTCCATGGTCTCCTCATCGGTGACACGCAGACCGTTTATAAACTTCGCCTCTTTGCCGACCTTGCCGACCCAGCGGCTGATCTCCTTGCCGCCGCCGTGCACGATGATGGGTTTGAAACCTACCAGCTTCAACAGTGTCACGTCCTTGATGACATTCTTCTGCAGTTCTTCGTTGCTCATGGCGCTGCCGCCGTATTTTACCACAATGATCTTGCGATTGAATTTCTGTATGTAAGGAAGTGCCTCAATCAGCACTTCTGCTTTTTTCATTACCTGTTCCATATCTTTTTCCATTGTTTTGTCCATGCCTTTCCGCAGATATCCTATCCGCCCGTCACTTATTTCTTCCGTATGTCGCGCACTGTCTTAGGAACGATAGTCTGCGTTGATCTTCACATAGTCATAGCTTAGATCACAGCCCCATGCAGTTGCTTCCGCATCACCCATATGCATATCCACCAGGGCAGTAACTTCCGGATCGGAGAGAATCTTCGTAGCCTCTTCCTCGCTGTAATCACATGCCACGCCATTACCGAAGATATGGATCTTGCCGCTCTTGCTCTCGAAATACAGGTCTACATTTTCCGGATCGAATCTGGCTCCGGAATAGCCCAGTGCGCAGAGGATACGTCCCCAGTTGGCATCATGTCCAAAGATAGCTGCTTTGGTCAGGGAAGAACAGATCACGGATTTCGCCAGGGTTCTGGCATCTTCCTTGCTGGCTGCATGGATCACTTTGGTCTCAAACAGGGCGGTTGCTCCTTCGCCGTCTCCTGCCATTTTCTTGGCCAGAAACGTGGTGATCTCATGCAATGTCTTGCAGAACTTGTCGTAATCTTCGCCCTCTGCGGTGATCTCCTCATTGCCTGCCATACCGTTCGCCAGTACTAACAGTGTATCATTGGTGGAAGTATCGCCGTCCACGGAGATCATGTTAAAGGAATCTACTACGTCTGCGCTGACGCACTTCTGTAACATCTCTTTGGAAATATTCACATCGGTGGTTACAAAGCCTAACATGGTGCACATGTTCGGATGGATCATTCCGGAACCCTTGCACATACCGCCTAATGTCACGGTCTTGCCGCCGATCTCGGTCTCAATGGCAATCTCCTTGGAAATGGTATCGGTGGTCATGATGGCATGGGCTGCATCGGAACCGGCCTCTAAGGTGTCC
>ERZ780208.1053-NODE-1053-length-23894-cov-13.003817_pt1 | contig 23894 bp, 18 predicted proteins | sample MGYA00511167_ERZ780208 | MGnify/ENA primary metagenome ERZ780208 (study PRJEB29588, sample SAMEA2159202) | human gut metagenome | biome: human gut; feature: human-associated habitat; material: faeces | place: Denmark | collected 2008/2010 ...
GGGGCCGGGCATGCCCGGCCCGCGGGGCGTCGAGGACGCCGCCCCCTACAACGGCAATACGGAAACTTTTCCACAACCGCAAACGGGCGCGGCGGCCTGAGGGCAGGCCGCCCTACGTCCTCCCACTTACGGAATTTGCAGGGAAAAATTCCTCCCTCCCGGGCCGTATCCCAATATCACAAACAAAAAAGGTCGTGCTGACGATCCATCGTCAGCACGACCTTTCGTATTTATACCAATTTACGCCTGCCGGAACCGGCTCAGGAACTCCACAGTCTTTGCATTCTGCGGATGCTCAAAAATGTCGGCGGGGGTGCCTTCCTCGCAGATGACGCCGTCGGCCATGTAGACGACGTGGCTCGAAACGTCGCGGGCAAAGGCCATCTCGTGCGTTACGACGACCATGGTCATGCCCTCCTGCGCGAGGCGCTTCATCACATCGAGCACCTCGCCCACCATCCCAAGGTGGCCAAGGTAAACCACCCCTCGCTCGCCTCGCATCCCGACCACGAGCTCTACAACCAGTATTTCCCCAACGGCGGCGGTTCTATCTTCACCATCGAGCTCAAGGGCGGTGAGAAAGAGGCTTGGGAGTTTATCGACCACCTGCGTATCTTCTCGCTCCTTGCCAATGTGGCCGACGTGAAGAGTCTGGTCATCCACCCCGCCACCACCACCCACTCACAGATGACTCCCCAGGAGCTCGAAGAGCAGCACATCTATCCCTCGACCATACGCCTGAGTATCGGCATCGAGCATGTAGACGACCTCATCGATGCCCTCGACGAGGCACTTACCTACGTCAAGTAATAATCACAATAACTGTCAGCCGGCCTCTCCCCTCGTCTCTTTCCGCTATAGTGGGGAGAGGCTGCCGACCCAACCACAAAGAAGAACACTATGGCAAAAATTGCAAAACAGTTGACCGACCTCATCGGCAACACCCCCCTCTTGGAACTTAACAAGTATTCGGCCACCAAGCACCTTGACACCCCCATCATTGCCAAGGTAGAGTATTTCAATCCCGGCGGCAGCGTCAAAGACCGCATCGCCCTCGCCATGATTACCGACGCCGAGCAGCGTGGCATCCTCAAACCCGGTGCCACCATCATCGAGCCCACCAGCGGCAACACGGGTGTGGGCCTGGCTCTGGTGTCGGCCGTGAGAGGCTATCACCTCATCCTCACCATGCCAGAGACCATGAGCGTGGAGCGTCGCAACCTCGTCAAGGCCTATGGGGCACGAGTAGAACTGACCAGTGGCAAAGACGGCATGACGGGAGCCATCAGGCGCGCCGAGGAGCTGAAGCGCGAGATACCGGGCAGCGTGATACTGCAGCAGTTTGAGAACCCCGCCAACCCACAGACCCACTACCTCACCACCGGCAAGGAGATATGGGAGCAGACAGAGGGCAAGATAGACATCTTTGTAGCTGGCGTGGGCACCGGAGGCACCATCTCAGGCATCGGCCGCCGTCTGAAGGAATACAACCCCAATGTCAAGGTAGTCGCCGTAGAACCCGCCTCGTCGGCAGTGCTCAACGGCAAGCCCAGCGGTCCGCACAAGATACAGGGCATCGGTGCCGGATTTGTGCCCAAGACCTACGACGCGTCGGTGATAGACGAGGTGCTCGACATCGACAACGACGACGCCATCCGCACCGGTCGCGAACTGGCTGCCAACGAAGGACTGCTCACGGGCATCTCGTCGGGAGCCGCCGTATATGCCGCCACCCTACTGGCCCAACGCCCCGAAAACCGCGGCAAGCGCATCGTGACGCTGCTGCCCGATACCGGCGAGCGTTATCTCTCGACCGTGCTCTACGCCTTCGACGAATATCCGCTCTAACCCCCCACCCTCTACAGCCACGGCAACACGGCGCAAGCCGCTGCCTGGCATCAAAAAGACAAAGCCGCAGCAGGTCTGTACCGCTGCGGCTTGTTTCGTATATTCCAATCAGTATCAAGGCATCGCCCACGGCATGACTGCCGATGGGTCTGGGCAATGGCAGCCCTGCTGACGGCTATCCCATCACGACATCGAGAACCATCATCAACACGAAGCCCATGGCAAAACCTATCGTGCTGAGATTGCTGTGCGCACCGCTGGAGGCTTCGGGTATCAGTTCTTCGACCACCACGTAGAACATGGCTCCTGCTGCAAAGGCGAGCATATAGGGAAGAGCGGGCAGCAGCAGCGAGGCCAGTACCATGACGGCTATGGCTCCGATGGGTTCGACGACTCCGCTGAGCGTCCCCAGCACAAACGATTTCCACCTGCTGTTGCCCGCCGCCCTCATGGGCATGGAGATGATGGCGCCCTCGGGGATGTTCTGGATGGCTATGCCCAACGCTACCGTGACGGCACTGGCCAAAGAGATGTATGATGCATCATTCTCGGCACCGGCGAAGACTACACCCACCGCCATGCCTTCGGGCAGATTATGGATAGTCACCGCAAAGGCAAGCATGGCAGTCTTGGACAGGTGAGACCTGACGCCCTCGGGCTTGTCGGTGCCTATATGGAGGTGGGGAGTAAACTCGTCGATAACCAGCAGAAAGCCAATGCCCAGAAGAAAACCCACCGCAGCAGGAACCACCGACCACGCTCCACGCCCAGCCACCATCTCCATAGCCGGGATGAGCAATGACCATACCGATGCTGCCACCATCACGCCCGAAGCAAAGCCCAACAACGACTTCTGTAGTCGCACAGACATATCGCGCTTCATCATAAAAACAAATGCGGAGCCGAGCATCGTACCCAGCAGCGGAAGCAGAAGCCCCACGATTATTGTAAGTGTCATAGCTGTCATATTCTACCTTATTATTATTTGTTCCTGCTGCAAAGATACGGTGAAATCGCGAGTCTGGCAATACCCTGATGTGATTTTTTTTCGCCATGGCGGCAAGGACAAAAGACAGAGGTCTGTCTGCGATTGCCCCCAGGGACTACTGATAGAGGACAACTGCCAACGGAAACTTTGTGAACAAATAATCGGGAATAGTGTTGGGCAATTCGCCGATTTTCATTACTTTTGCCCCATCGGCGGGTGGCATTGCCACGAAGCACGTGATGCACGCCACATCCGCCACCAATAAGAAGCAGATGATGAATAGGCATTAATCTGCCCTTTGATTTTAGTTATCACTCACAGGGGCGCACTCTACCGACGTGCGCCCCACTTTATTGGAACCAATAAAAGATGAAAAGACTGTCACCGCTCACCCACCGCCGCTATCTGGTACCGCTGGTACTGGTAACCCTACTGTTCTTCCTGTGGGGATTTGCGCGCGCCATACTCGATGTACTCAACAAGCATCTGCAGAACCAGATGGACATCAGCATCACCCAGTCGTCGCTCATCCAGGTGACCACCTATCTGGGCTACTTCCTGATGGCCATCCCCGCGGGCCTGTTTATCAACCGCTATGGCTACCGGCGCGGCGTAGTACTGGGTCTGCTGCTCTTCGGGGCAGGGTTGCTGCTGATGATACCCGGCGTCGAGGCAGGCACATTCAGGGCTTTCCTGCTGGCACTCTTCGTGATAGGCTGCGGACTGGTGTTTCTGGAGACTGCCGCCAATCCCTACGTGACCGAATTAGGCCCCGCCGAGACATCGACAAGCCGTCTGAACCTCTCACAGTCGGTCAACGGACTGGGCTGCCTCTTCGCCACCTTTGCCGTGGGCCAGTGGTTCTTCGGCTCGGGCAACATCGAGAGCGTGGTGCTGCCCTATGCGGTGATGGGAGTCACCGTGCTGGTGGTGGCACTAATCTTCACCCGCGCCAATCTGCCCGAGATAGCCCATGCCGACGACGCCAGTGCCCGGCTGAGCCGCAGCCATATCGCCGAACTGCTGCTGCACCGACGCCTCTTCGTCTTCGGACTGGCTGCACTGCTGTGTTATGAGATTGCCGAGATATCCATCAACAGCTACTTCATCAACTTTGTGACCGGGCAGGGATGGATGGACGACTCGACGGCATCGATGGTCATCACCTGTGCCTTGGCCTTCTTCATGGTGGGACGCTTTGTGGGCAGCTGGATTATGCGCAGCGTGGCGGCAGAGACCATGCTGCTGACTTGCGGCTCTGGCGCCGTGGCGTGTACGACGCTGGTGCTTGCCGATATAGGCATGGTATCGATGGTGGCGCTGGTGGCCATCTATCTCTTCGAAGCCATCATGTTTCCCACCATCTTCGCCCTGTCGCTGCGCGGACTCGGCGCCTACACCAAGAGCGCCTCGTCGCTGCTGATGATGACTCCCATCGGCGGCTGTGGCTTTCTGCTGATGGGGTTGATAGCCGACCACGTCAACCTGGTGGTTCCCTTTGTGATACCACTCATCGGCTTTGCCGTGGTGACCGCCTATGCGCTGCGCCTCCGCCACGGCAGAAGCCACGGTGGTGACGGCTCGGTTTTGCAAAGTTGATTTTGCATTTCTGCGCCTAACCGCAGCCAATAGGAAAATAATGTGAAAAACAACCACAACGAGCCAAAAAAAATCATTGTCAACCTTTGGATTGACGATTTTTCGTTGTACTTTTGCAGTCGGAATAGGGTCTGTGTCATCACGATACGGGCATAGTCCGTAAATGACTACATTTTTTATAACAAATAACAATTATGGTAAACTACAAAGAATTAGGCCTCGTTAACACCCGCGAGATGTTTAAGAGAGCCATCAATGGCGGTTATGCTATCCCTGCATTCAACTTCAACAACCTGGAGCAGCTGCAGGCTATCATCAAAGCTTCTTCTGAGCTGAAGTCACCGGTTATCCTTCAGGTTTCTAAGGGTGCCCGTAACTATGCTAACGAGACTCTGCTCCGTTACATGGCTGAAGGTGCAGTAGAGTATGCCAAGGAATTGGGCTGCAAGCATCCTGAGATTGTTCTCCACCTCGACCACGGAGACAGCTTCGAGCTCTGCAAGAGCTGCGTTGACCTGGGCTTCTCTTCTGTAATGATTGACGGTTCTGCTCTGCCTTACGAGGAGAATATCGCTCTTACCAAGAAGGTAGTAGAGTACGCTCACCAGTATGACGTAACCGTTGAGGGTGAGCTCGGCGTATTGGCAGGTGTTGAGGACGAGGTTTCTTCAGACGTATGCCACTATACAAAGCCTGAGGAAGTTATCGACTTCACCACACGCACTGGCGTAGACTCACTGGCTATCTCTATCGGTACTTCTCATGGTGCTTACAAGTTCACTCCCGAGCAGTGCACCCGCGACCCCAAGACCGGCAAGCTCGTTCCTCCTCCATTGGCATTCGACGTCCTGGATGAGATTATGGTTAAGCTGCCTGGCTTCCCAATCGTTCTCCACGGCTCTTCTTCTGTTCCTCAGGAGTATGTAGACATGATTAACGAGTACGGTGGCAAGCTGCCTGACGCAGTTGGTATCCCCGAGGAGCAGCTCCGCAAGGCTTCTAAGAGCGCCGTTTGCAAGATTAACATCGACTCTGACTCTCGTCTGGCCTTCACCGCTGCCGTTCGCAAGGTATTCCACGACAAACCAGGAGAGTTCGACCCACGTAAGTACTGCGGTCCCGCTCGCGACCTCATGGAGCAGATGTACAAGCACAAGATTACTGACGTGCTCGGTTCTGACAACAAGCTCGCAAACCTCGACTAATCATCGCGCCGCATAGACGGCAACAATGATAACCCAAATGATGAGGCGGAGTCCATGACCTATGGGCTCCGCCTCTCTGTATAGATGCGCACTGGAGAGATGGATGGATGGCGCAAAGACAGCAACAGGCGCATCAAAGAAGAGCCCCGGTGAAGACGCAATGGTCGTCTTCGCCGGGACTCTTGTCATCTGTCGTATTGTGTACCGCCAGCCTTCGCCCACAGACGAAGACCGGCGGCAATGGAAGGGCTACAGGCCACGGGCCTTGAGCAGTCCGGAAGCGTCGGGAGAGGTCATGCCTGTGAAGTCGGTGAACATCTCCATCTGGTCCTTGGTGTTGCCACGGCTGAGGATTTTCTCGCGGAACGCCTTGCCCACTGCGGGGTCAAGGGCGCCATGCTTGGCAAAATAGTCGGCAATGTTGACTGCCAGCACCTCGGTCCACAGATAGCTGTAGTAACCGGCAGCATAGCCACCGCCCCATACGTGGTTGAAGTAAGAGGTGGAATAGCGTGGAGGTATCTGCGCGTTGAGCAGGCCCACCTTCTTGAGTGCCTGGCTCTCAAAGAGAGGAGCCTTGTCGGCGGTGGGCACCTCGTCGGCCTTCATCAGGTGCCAAGCCATATCGACGCTGGTGGCGGCAAGGTTCTCGCCCAGAGCGTAGGCGGTCTGGAAGTTGATGCTCTCGAGCATGCGCTTCTTCAGGTCGGCAGGCATGGGAGCTCCGGTGACGGCATGGCGCACGTAGTGGTCGAATATCTCGGGGATGGAGGCAAACGACTCGTTGAACTGAGAAGGCATCTCGACGAAGTCGCGGGCTACGGCTGTACCGGAGAGCGTGTTGTAGCGGCAGTCGGACAACATGCCGTGCAGGGCGTGACCAAACTCATGGAAGAGCGTGGTAGCCTCGTCCCAGGTGAGGAGCGAAGGCTGGCCTTCGGGCGCCTTGGCGTAGTTGCATACATTATATATAATAGGTAACTGATGACGCTCTCTGCTCTGCTTGGCAAAAGCGCTCATCCATGCGCCACCGCGCTTGGTGGGACGACGGTAGTAGTCGCAATAGAACAAAGCCAGAGGACTGCCATCGGCATTGCTTACCTCGAAGACCTTCATATCGGGATGATAAGTGGGGATGTCGGGGCGGTGCTTGAACTGGAGACCGTAGACGCGCTGGGCTGCATAGAAGACACCCTTCTCTACGACGCTGTCAAGGTTGAAGTAAGGCTTCACCTCGTCATCGCTGATGTTGAGCACCTCCTTCTTCATGAGCGCAGAGTAGTAGAAACGGTCGTAGGGCTGGAGCTTGAAGTCGGCGCCCTCAGTCTTCTGTGCATAGGCTTCGATGGCGCGAGTCTCGGCGTCGGCCTTGGGCGAATACTCCTTGATGAGCTGGGCGAGGAACTTGTTGACATTCTGCGAGTTCTTGGCCATAGTCTTCTCGAGCGAGTAGTCGGCATAGTTGGCATAACCCATCAGGCTGCCCTTCTCGGCGCGCAGACGAGCCATTTCGGCCACGATGGAGAAGGTGTTGAACTCGGGGCGCGTGCCGTCGGCGCGGTGGATGCTGGCCTCATAGACCTGGCGTCGCAGGTCGCGGTTGCGCAGACTGGCGAGGATGGGCTGCTGTGTGGTATTGATGATTACGATGCAGTAGGGAGCCTTGGCACCACGGCTCTCGGCATCCTTCTTGCACTGGGCGATGTCGGCATCGCTCAGACCGTCGAGCTTCTCCTTGCTGTCGACCCATACCACAGCGTTGTTGGTCGCCTCGGGCAGGAGGTTGCCCCACTGCTGCTGGAGGTCGGAGATACGCGAGTTAATCTGCTTCATGCGCTGCATCTTGTCGGCAGAGAGCATGGCGCCCGAACGCACAAAGCCCTTATATATCACCTCGGTGAGTCGCTGGTCTTCGCCGGTAAGGTTCTTGTACTCGTGGTCGTATACATACTTGATGCGCTCGAAGAGCTTCTGGTTGAAAGATATCTCGTTGTCCAAGTCGGTGAGCAAGGGAGTCACCTTCTTCTCGGTGTCGGCGATGACGGGCGTCTTGTGGGCACTGCAGAGTCCGAAGAACACATTGCTGACATTCTCGAGCAGCACACCGCTGTTCTCGTAGGCGAGGATGGTGTTGGCGAAGGTAGGTTTGGCCTTGTTGTCCACTATCTTCTGGATGTTCTCACGTTGTTGCTTGACCGCCGCCTCGATAGCAGGCAGGTAGTCGGTCTCCTTGATGCGTGCGAAGTCGGGCGCTCCAAAGGGCAGAGAGCTCTTCTGGAGCAGCGGGTTCTGTCGACAGGTCTTGTTGCCGTGGTCACAGCATGCACTACCGGCGTGCTGGGCATCTGCGGCGACAGGCATTTGCAGCAAAGCTGTTGCCAGTCCGATGGTAATAAAAGCCTTGTTGATTTCCATATTGATGATTGTTTGAGTCTTGTGCCTACAAATTTACTCAATACAATTGGTATAAAAGACAAAAACCATTAACATTTTTGTCTTGCGTGGCAATTTGTTGCCAACTGGGGCACCCGCACATGCACAGAGTACCCTGCCACGGATGCAGCCTATTTCAGATAGAAAAGGAAGTCCTCGCCGTCCCACTCCCAGCCCACGATGTCGTAGCGGATGAGGCGTGCCAGTATCTTGATGACCAGGAAACGCTTGATATGGGCTATCTTGGAGATGACCTGGAGAGGCTGGTGAGGATTGAGACGCATCATCTCCATCAGCCCCGACTCGGTATCGGTGTAGGGCATCACGTTCTCTTCGCGCTGCTCTTGCTTCCACATCTCTATAATTACGGGCGACGCCACCACATTCTCATCCTTGATGCGTATATAGGCGGTCTTGTGGCCCTCGTCGTCGAAGGCGCACACCGGCTTGGCAGTGGCGGGCGGAATGGTGGCAACCACCACATTGCGCCCATCGACATGATAGGTCTTGAAGTTGATATCGGCCTCGGGCTCACAACATCCGTAGGCCGCACGGGTCATCATGTAGATTTCCTCTTCGGTCTTGACTCCGGCTATGGTACCGTCGTCGCGCACGCCGATGAGCAGGCGGCCGCCCACGGTATTGGCAAATGCCGACACCGAACGCGCCAGTTTGCCAGCGTCGGTGATTTCGTACTTGAAGTCCTGCTGCCGGTGCTCGCCCTGAGCCGTGAGGTCGTGTATGTATTGACTGTCGTCGCGCATGGTGGATGAAGGATTATTCCTGATAACGCTTGGTGCGTACCTTGAACTTGTCGAAGCCCTCGCCATAGACTCCGATTACAGCACTCTGTGACACAAAGGCTTTGGGGTCTATCTCGTTGATGAGCATGAATATCTTGTGAGACTCGCTCTTCTTAGCCAGCACGAAGAGCATGTGGACGTCGCGGCCCGAGTAGAAGCCATGGCCGTTGACCACGGTCACGCCACGGTGGGGGTCATTGATGATGCGGGCACCAATCTCTTCATACTTGTCGGAGATGATGAAGAACTGCACCGAACGGCGCATGGAGTTGACCACATAGTCTATGCAGAGCGACGAGACGATGAGCGTCACATATCCGTAGATGATTTTCTCCCAGTCGTGCAGCACAAAATAGCTCGAGGTGATGATGGTAAGGTCGACCACGAGGAACACGCGGCCCAAAGATATGTTGCGATACTTGCTGATGATGGCTGCCACGATATCCGTGCCTCCGGTAGAGCCGTTGAAAGCCAGTCCCAAGCCGATACCGCTACCCATGAACACACCGCCGATGATGGAGGTCATGAAGGGGTCGCCCTCCAGCAGATGGATGCTCTCCAAATGCTCCTGGAAGACGGCGGAAAGCGCCGTGAGCAACGACACCGCGTAGATGGTCTTCACGCAGAAGCGCCAGCCCAATATGCGGAGCGCAATGAGAAGCAGCGTGGCGTTGATGGCGAAGTAGGATATCTGGACGGGGATGGTCATGCCCCAGTAGAGTACCGATGATACACCCGGCACACCGCCCGTAGGTATCTTGTTGGGCAGCAGGAAGATGGTCCAGCCCAATCCATAGGAAATCATGGCTATGCTTATCATCACATAGTCACGTATCTCTTTGCGTATTGCCTTCTTTCTTTCAATAGTCAAGGTCATTGTCGTCGATGTATTTATTATGGTTATAAAGTGTGTGCAAAGTTACGCAGTTTTCCACGATAATATGTTTGATTGTTATCCTTTTTTCTCTAATTCTTGATTAAAAGGAGATAGTTTTTGTCCCTACCTTTCAGTCTATAATCTTATAGTGGCGCAAAGCGTGGGCTATGCCGTGGTTGTCGACATCGGTGGTGACGAAGTCGGCAGCCGCCTTGACATCGTCGGCACTGTTGCCCATAGCCACGCCAATGCCAGCAGCACTGAGGATGGCGATGTCGTTGCCACCATCGCCGAAGGCCATGGTCTGGCTGATGTCAAGGTGCAGGAAACCGGCCATCTCGCGCAAGCCAAGTGCCTTGTCGACACCCTGGCGGGTAAAGTCGGTAAACTCCGGGTGCCAACGGCCCGAGGTGACATGGCGCAGACGTGGGCTGAGTGCAGCTTCCTGGGCGCGGGTCATAAAGGGCGACAACTCCAGGATGCCCTCTGTGCCCAGGTCCTTGAGTGTCAGGCTGTAGTCGAGCACATCTACGCCAAGCCCCTTGACATAGATACGGTCTACGAGGTCGGAGTTGTTGTAGACCACGATGGTCCGCTCACCGTCTACCACCACCGGATAGTGGTTGTCGATGGCGTCGGCGAGCACGGTGGCCACATCGTCGGGGTCCATAGGGTGACGGCTCACCACCGTATCGCCCACCACGCAGTAGGCACCATTGGTGGTGATATATCCGTCGATGAGGTGAGCGATGGGCTTGAGGTTGGTGATAAAGGCCATGGGTCGGCCCGTGGATATATAGATGCCCACGCCACGCCGGTGGGCTTCCTCGAGCGCCTCTACGGTAGAGGCGGGCACGGTGTGGGAGGTGAAGCTCACCAACGTGCCGTCGATGTCGAAAAAGAGTGCTTTGATATTCATTATCGTCGTCTAATCGTTGTCATACATTCCTCTGAACCATCTCAGTTCGTCGTAGGTCTGGCGGATATCGTCCATATCGATGTCGAAGGTGCGGTCGACCGTACGCGGCGAGTCGTGGAGGGAGTGAGAGAAGAGCCAGTCGTAGGTCTTCTGCAGATAGAATAGGCGTGCGGGTGTGCCGTGGTTGCCCCCTTTTATCCAGTCGTAGCGCAGCAGCTGGTCGTTGCCGCTCTGCTGCAGATAGTCGACCACTCGCTTGGACTGGGCTATAGGCACGGCGCGGTCGGCGGTACCATGCATGATCCACAAGGGCACCTGGCCCAGCCCCGCGGGCTCCTTCACCGAACAGCCTCCGCAGAGCGCCATGGCAGCTGCCACCTTGTCGGGATAGGCTGCCACAAAATCCATCGTGCCGTAGCCTCCCAGGCTCATGCCCAGGACATAGACGCGGGTGGTGTCGATGGCATAGTGTGCCACGGTCCACTCCAGCAGGTCGTTGATTTTCTTGGGGTTCCACGCTCCACCTCCGTTCTGCGGCGCCAGCACCACAGCAGGCACAATCTTACCCTTCTGTATGGCGTGGAGCACCCCGTAGCGGCGCACCTTTTCCAAATTGTTGCCACACAGGCTGGCGCCGTGGAGGAATATGACCAGCGGCACGCCACGTCCCTCTGCTTCGTACTCCTCGGGAGTGAATATCCAGAAGTTGTAGCTTCCCGGAACCTTGCCGCGCATGGCCTCCATCTTGCCCTGACCGTCGGTGGCTGCATGGGCGGCAAGCGTCGTGAGCCACAGCAAGGCCAGGAATATCGTCTTCAGTTTCATCAGCTATGTCTTTATACGTTATTGCAAAGTTAATGATAAACCAGCAATAATATGTGACAATAGCGTTAATCTTTATAAATCGCGCCATAATCGATGATGATGTTGACAAAGGTCAACCCGCACCCCGACGAGGCTTACACAAACGCTGCCGACGCCGCCATCATCACGGTGCTTGCCGCTGCGAAGGCTATTTTTATAAAAAATAGCGCCGGATATGCCTCTGCAAGTGTTTTTTTTATCCCTAAGGCCTAAATTCTGCCAATTTATTGCTACCTTTGTACAAAACTATTAGCTTTAACAATGGAAATATTAAGAAAATTATCTGTCAAGGCCTTCCTGGCTTTGAGCGTAATGTGTGGTGCCACCACGGCTGTCCACGCTGAAAATCTTACGCAGTATGTGAATCCCTATGTGGGAACCGGCGGCCATGGCCACGTGTTCCTCGGTGCCAATGTTCCCTTCGGCTACATCCAGCTCGGTCCTACCGAGAAGACCCGTGGATGGGACTGGTGCTCGGGCTATCATTATAGCGACAATGTACTCATCGGTTTCGGTCACACCCACCTCAGCGGAACCGGCATCGGTGACCTGGGCGACATCGCTCTGCTGCCCGTATCTACCGCTGCGCAGGACTCTGTAATCTTCGCCCACAGCGACGAGACCGTCCGCCCCGGCTATTATGGCCTGAAGCTCAACAACCCCAATGTCAAGGTAGAGCTCACCGCTACACAGCGCGTGGGTATGCATCGCTACACATTCGCCAATGCCAAGAAGGCGCTGATGAAGCTCGACCTGCTGCAGGGCATCGGATGGGATACGATGAAAGTATGCGGCATGCGCCAGGTGAGCCCAACACTGATAACAGGCTATCGCAAGTCTACAGGATGGGCCAAGAACCAGCAGGTGTATTTCGCAGCCGAGTTCTCCACTCCCGTCAAGATGGTGCAGAGCAATGACACCATCGCCGTGCTCGAGCTCGCCGACGCCACCCGTCCCGTGCTGGTCAAGGTGGGTCTCTCGGCCGTCAACGAGGGCAACGCCATGCTCAACATGCAGGCCGAGGTGCCCGGTTGGGACTTCGACGCTGTAGCCAAGGCTGCCGACGAGGCTTGGAACACCGAGTTGGGCAAAATCAAGATTGAGACCAGCAACGCCAACGACCGCGCCATCTTCTACACCGCCATGTATCACTCGATGACCGCTCCCTCTGTATTCTCCGACGTCAATGGCGAATACCGTGGTGCCGATTACAAGATACACCGTGGCAAGTTCACCAACTATACCACATTCTCTCTTTGGGACACCTACCGTGCCAACATGCCTCTGATGTCGCTCATCCATGCCGACAAGGCTGCTGATATGGCACAGACCTTTATCCATATCTACAAGCAGCAGGGCAAACTGCCTATCTGGCATCTTATGGGCAACGAGACCGACTGTATGGTGGGCAACCCCGGCGTGGCCATCCTCGCCGACTACGTGCTCAAGGGTCTGGTGGCTGACAAAGAGGCAGCCTACGAGGCCATGAAGGCTTCGGCCATGAAGGACGACCGTGGCATGGACCTGCTCAAGAAGTATGGCTACATCCCCTGCGACCTCGACCCCACTTATGAGACTGTGGCAAAGGCTCTGGAGTATGCCCTCGCCGACGCCGGCGTGGCCAAGGTGGCCAAGATGCTCGGTCACGAGGAAGACTACCAGTACTTCTACAACCGCAGCCAGGTTTACCGCCGTCTCTTCGACCCCGCCACCGGCTTTATGCGTGGTCTGGACAGCAAGGGCAAGTTCCGCGAGCCCTTCAACCCCTTCCACTCTGTTCACCGTCAGGACGACTACACTGAGGGTAATGCCTGGCAGTACGCTTGGCTCGTTCCCCACGACGTCCACGGTCTCGTGAGCTGCTTCAAGAGCGAGAAGCGTTTTGTCTCCAAACTCGACAGCCTCTTTATCGTCAGCGGCGACGCTGGTGCCGAAGCCTCTCCCGACATCTCGGGCCTCATCGGTCAGTATGCCCATGGCAACGAGCCCAGCCACCATATATTATATATGTATAACTACGTTGGCCAGCCCTGGAAGGGTGCACGCCTCATCCGCCAGACACTCGACGAGATGTACAAGAACGAGTTCGACGGTCTCAGCGGTAATGAAGACGTAGGCCAGATGTCAGCCTGGTACATCCTGTCGAGCGTGGGTCTCTATCAGGTAGAGCCCGAGGGCGGCAAGTTCATCTTCGGCTCACCCATCTTCGACCGCGCCACACTCAATGTCGGCGAAGGCAAGACTCTCGACATCGTTGCCCGCAACAACAGCAAGAAGAATATGTACATCCAGAGCGTCAAGTGGAACGGCCGTCCTTATACCAAGTCGTATATGGACTATGCCGACCTGATGAAGGGCGGTGTGCTCGAGTTTGTAATGGGTGCCAAGCCCTCTAAGTTCGGCACCAAGGTTAAGGACCGTCCCTAAATGACACTATCTATGAACATCAGCAATATCACAAAGGTGGCAATCGCAGGATTGCTCACCTTTGCTGCCACGACCTCGGCCCAGGCCCAGGCTTCGGTAAACCAGAAAGAGTTCGGACAGGAGTATATCGACGCCATAGCCGTCGCCACACCCTACGTATCCAAGCGCCCGGCTGTCGAGGAACGCCTCTTCCGTTCCAAGGTCATCGAGCAGTGCATCAAGGACATGAAGAAGCGTCTGAAGGACTCGCCCTATCTCGCCTGGATGTTTGAGAACTGTTTCCCCAACACCCTCGACACCACCGTGCACTACGAGGAAGACGCCGACGGCAACCCCGACACCTTTGTCTATACCGGCGACATCCACGCCATGTGGGGCCGCGACTCTGCAGCCCAGGTATGGCCCTATCTCCAGTTTGCCAAGAAGGACAAGAATATCCAGCAGATGATCAAGGGTGTCATCCTGCGTCAGTTCAAGAACATCCAGTACGACCCTTACGCCAATGCGTTCCACCGCGACTTCGCCGAGAAGAGCCGCTGGATGAGCGACGACAGCGGCATGAAGCCCGGAGTGCACGAGCGTAAGTATGAGATAGACAGCTTGTGCTATCCGCTGCGTCTGGCTTACGAGTACTGGCTCGTCACCGGCGACGCCTCTATCTTCGAGGGTCAGCTCTGGCAGGATGTGGTCAAGAATATCCTTGCCACCTTCCACGAGCAGCAGCGCAAGAATGGCCCTGGCTCCTATAGGTTCCTGCGCGTCACCGACCGACAGCTCGACACCGTCTGCAACGTGGGCCTTGGAGCCCCCGTGCGTCCTGTCGGACTCATCGCATCGGTCTTCCGTCCATCCGACGATGCCACCACTTTCCTCTTCCTTATTCCCTCCAACTTCATGGCAGTGACCACCCTCAACAAGATGGCCGACGTGCTGACCCGTGTCAACGGCAACAGCCAGATGGCCAGCCAGTGCACAGACTTGGCCAACGAGGTGAAGGCCGCGCTGCAGAAGTATGCCATCTACGACCATCCCAAGTATGGCAAGATCTACGCCTACGAGGTCGACGGCATGGGCAACCACCTGCTCATGGACGACGCCAACGTGCCCAGTCTGCTCGCCATGCCCTATCTGGGTGATGTCGACATAGATGACCCCATCTACCAGAACACCCGCCGCTTCGTGTGGAGCGAAGACAACCCCTACTTCTTCCGCGGCAAGGCTGGCGAAGGCATCGGTGGTCCCCACATGGGCTACGACATGGCTTGGCCTATGAGCCTTATCATGCGCGCCATGACCAGCCGTGACGACAAGGAGATCAAGGAGTGTGTGCAGATGCTTATGGACACCGACGCCAACACGGGAGTCATCCACGAGTCGTTCGACATCAAGGACTCGATGCACTACACCCGTCCCTGGTTTGCCTGGCAGAACACTCTCTTCGGCGAGCTTATCCTGAAGCTCGTCAAGGACGGCAAGACCGACCTGCTTATCTCTTGCAAGAAATAAAACCTGATAACAACAATGAAAGAAATCAATTTAGCCAATAAGAAGGTGAGCCCCATAGCCTGGGTGCCCACCCTCTATTTTGCCATGGGCATGCCCTTCGTGGTGCTCAATATGGTACTGTCTCTCCTGTACAAGGACCTGGGCATAGGCAATGCAGAGATTACCTTCTGGACCGGCCTCATCATGCTGCCCTGGACTCTGAAGTTCCTGTGGAGCCCCCTGCTTGAGCTCTACAAGACCAAGAAGTTCTTCGTAGTCCTCACCCAGGTAGTCAGTGGCGTCGTCTTCGGTCTGGCAGCCATCTCGCTCCACCTCCCCGACTTCTTCGCCATCTCTATAGCCCTCTTTGCCGTAGTTGCACTGAGTGGTGCCACCCACGACATTGCTGCCGACGGCACCTATATGGGCGTGCTGTCCAAAGAGGACCAAGCCCGGTGGATAGGCTGGCAAGGTGCATTCTACAATATCGCCAAGATTTTTGCCACCGGACTGCTGGTATGGATTGCCGGCATCATCACCCCCATGGTGGGAGTACTCAATGCCTGGACCGCCATCCTCGTCTTCCTCTGCGTGGTGATGACCGCGCTGGGTATCTACCACTACTTCATCCTGCCCACCGACGGCAAGCACAACGACGACAAGAAGAGTGCCAGCGAGACGCTGAAGGAACTGTGGGATGTGCTCAAGGAGTTTGTCCAGAAGGCCCACATCATCTACTACATCCTCTTCATCATCATCTATCGCCTCGCCGAGGGATTTGTGATGAAGGTGGTGCCCCTCTTCCTCCACGACCCCGTTTCCCAGGGTGGACTCGGACTGAGCAATGAGCAGATTGGCACCTACTATGGCACCTTCGGAGCCGCAGCCTTCGTGGTGGGATCTATCCTCGGCGGCAACGTCATCGCACGCTTCGGTCTGAAGCGGGTGCTGTTTGTCCTCGCCCTTATCTTCAACCTGCCCTTCCTGGTCTACACCTTCCTCGCCATCTACCAGCCCAGCAGCCTCTGGCTCATCGGCGGCGGCATCGTGATAGAGTATTTCGGCTACGGATTTGGCTTCGTGGGCCTCACCATGTTTATGATGCACCAGATAGCTCCCGGCAAGAACCAGATGTCCCACTATGCCATCGCCTCGGGTATCATGAACCTCAGCGTGATGGTCACCGGTATGTCGAGCGGCAAGCTCACCACGCTGTTGGGCTATGAGGGCTTCTTCCTCTTTGTGCTGATATTCATCATACCCGCACTGCTTATCACCTGGTTTGTGCCATTCACCTATCCAGACAAGAAACAATAATATTCATACAACCAAAATCATCACGATTATGAGCAAACTGATTATTGAAGGACAGGCCCTGCCCAACATGCCTTGGGAAGAGCGTCCGCAAGACTGTAAGAATGTAATGTGGCGTTGCAGCGACAACCCCATCATCCCCCGCGACCTGCTGCCCACCAGCAACAGTATCTTCAACAGTGCCGTAGTACCCTTCGGCAATGGTTTCGCTGGCGTTTTCCGCTGCGATGATACCAACCGCCGCATGGTGCTTCACGTAGGCTTCTCTGAGGATGGCAAGAAGTGGAACATCAATGAAGAACCGCTCCGTTTCCAGTGCGACAACGAGGAAGTGGGACAGTGGGTGTATGGCTACGACCCACGTGTGTGCAAGATAGAGGACAAATACTATGTCACATGGTGCAACGGCTACTACGGCCCAACCATCGGCGTGGCATGGACCACCGACTTCAAGACCTTCCACCAGCTGGAGAACGCCTTCCTGCCTTACAACCGCAACGGCGTGCTGTTCCCCAAGAAGGTCAATGGCAACTTCGCCATGCTCTCTCGTCCTTCTGACACTGGCCACACTCCCTTCGGCGACATCTTCTATAGCGAGTCGCCCGATATGTGCTTCTGGGGCAAGCACCGCCACGTGATGGCTCCTGCTCCATTCGAGCAGAGCGCATGGCAGTGCATGAAGATTGGTGCCGGCCCCATACCAATCGAGACCAGCGAGGGCTGGCTGCTGTTCTATCACGGCGTACTCCACTCTTGCAATGGTTATGTATACAGCTTCGGTTCGGCTCTGCTCGACCTCGAGCAGCCCTGGAAGCCCATCTACCGCAGCGGTCCCTACCTCATCTCTCCGCAGAAGCAGTATGAGCTCACCGGCGACGTGCCAAACGTATGTTTCCCCTGCGCCGAGCTTCATGACCCCGAGACCGGACGCGTAGCCGTTTACTACGGTTGTGCAGACACCGTCACCGGACTGGCCTTCGGTTACATCCCCGAGATTATCGAGTGGACCCGCAAGAACAGTATCATCTGATAGCACCCATTATGTCGGCTTCCTCTGCGGATCCGTCATCACAACCCTTACGAGAGGATGTCGGCACAGCGCCGTCATCCTCTTTTTTTGCGCATTAGCTCCAAACGGTCTAACCCCGACAGGTCATCAGACTCAGATTCATGCCATACTGATGGAGGCATAACTCGCTATGGCTTCACCCAGACCAGAGCCAATCTGCTCAAAACCGGAAATAGCCTAAATTAAGATCAAGTAACGGTTCGGGCTAATGAAATCAAAGCACGAAATGATTATTTCCAATTGCTATATACATAAATTGCAACGCGCAATGCGTTGCAATCTATGTATTTGTAAGTTATCTGTCACGGGCTGTGCGCCCAGGGATCACTCGGCTGTGAGATAGAGCACACGGCTTGACCATCCGTTGGTCTCTACATCGGTCTTGTGATTGTAGGGGAAGTCGAGTCCGTAGTTCATGAGGAAGGCGCCGCTATAGAGACGGCCCTCGCAGAAGAGGGGGTCCTTGTCGATGCGGTTGAGCTCGTGCACGCGATACATGCGCTGCGGGTCGAGACCAGCCATGCACACGCGGGGCAGATGGTCGTCTACGAAGTTGGCCATCTTCCACCAGTAGAACACAGCCTTGTCCTTGGCCTCAGTCACATACATGAGCGAAGCGATGTGCTGGTCGTCGTAGGGGCTCACCAGGCGGTAGAGGTCGCCCATCTGCACCACAGGCCGTATGGTCTTGTAGTCGGCGATGGCACGTTTGGCAAAGTCGCGCTCGGCGTCGGTCATATCGCAGGGCTGCATCTCCATACCGAGGCGGCCTGTCATAGCCACATCAAAGCGATACTTGATGGGCAGACGGCGCATGGTCTGGTGGTTGGGCGATGCGCTCACGTGCGAAGCCATGCCGATGGCGGGAAAGAAGTGGCTGGTACCCCACTGCATGTAGATGCGCTGCAGGGCGTCGGTGTTGTCGCTCACCCACCACTCGTCAAAGTAGGGCAGTATGCCCCAGTTGACGCGGCCGCCACCGCTGGCACAGCTCTGCATCACCACGTCGGGATACTTGGCACGTATGCGCTCGAGCACCTTCTTCAGGCCCGCGTGATAGGCGATATAGAGGTGGCTCTGGTTGGCGGCAGAGAGCGTCTGCGAACCGTGAGACATGATAGACATGTTGGCGTCCCACTTGATATAGGCTATCTGCGGATAGCGGGTAAGCAGATTGTCGACCACGCCGAAGACGAAGTCCTGCACCTTAGGATTGCCCATGTCGAGCACCAGCTGGTTGCCGCCGCGTCCGCCCACGAGCGGACGGTTCTTGGCATTGATGATCCAGTCGGGGTGACGCTCGTAGAGTTCACTCCGCTCGTTGGTCATCTCGGGCTCAATCCAGATGCCAAACTTGATGTCGTGGCGTTTGGCGTCAGCCAGCAGAGCCTCAATGCCACCGGGCAGTTTACGGGTGTCGGCCACCCAGTCGCCCAGAGCAGCGTCGTCGGTGCGCTGATACTTGCCGCCAAACCATCCGTCGTCCATCACGAAGAGCTCGCCGCCGAGGGCCTTGAAATCGGCCATCATCTGGTCCATCTTCTTCTCTTCGACATTCATATACACGCCCTCCCAGCTGTTGAGCAGGATGTCGCGCACCTGGTTGCCGTGGCAGAGTTTGTACTCGCGGCCCCAGCGGTGGAACGTGCGGCTCACACCGCCCTTGCCCTCATTGCTGTAGGTGAGCGCCAGCACAGGGGTGACAAAGCGTTCGCCCCGAGCCAGATGGTAGGCAGAGCACTCCTCGTCGATGCCAGCCAGCAGATAATGGTAGTCGGTGTTGTAGGTCTCCACCTGCAGACGGTAGTTGCCGGTATAGCAGAGGGCTGCTCCGATGGTGCGTCCGTGGTTTTCGGCGGGCTTGCCGTCGAGCGAGAACATCACCTCGGCATGCTCTGTCTGCGAGTTGCGCACACCGTTCTTGTTCTTTACGGTCACAAATCCACGCTGCAGCGGATGTTCTACGAGCCTTGCCTCGTTGCCCCATGCTCCGTGGAAGCGTGTCATCCACACATCGCCGCGGCGTATGGGCAGCATGGCGCTGGCAAAGCGGTTGAGGGTGATGGGGCGTTTCTCATAGTTTTCTATCTCGGTCCATGTCTCGATGATATCCACGTCGCTATAGGCGCGATAGCAGATGTTTACCACCACGGGGTACACCTTGTCCTGCATGCGCACGATGGTCACCGTGGCTTTGGGCTCTGCCACCACCTTGGTGTCTGTATAGCGCAGGTCGGTGGCCATAGCCCCGTCGGCGTGGGTTATGGCGAGTGCGGGTTCATGCACCAGTTCCGACCCGTAGGTGGGATAGATGGGGGTGCGCGCCAGAGGTACGGCGTTGTCGAGGTCATGCTTGCCGAGACGCTCGCCAAGGTAGACATAGCGGGGCTGCATGTCTTTCGACACTTCCAGGACTAACGACATGTGGGGAGTCTCCACCGACACGCGCTGGGGCTGTTCGGCGGCGTGGGTCACGGCCGCTGCCAGCAACGACAGCATCACAAAGATTTTTCTCATCATTATAAGTTTTTGGGTTATTGTTCACTTATATATATTAATAGTGTTCGCCGATATACTGATATTTTTCACCTATATACAGATGGTGTTCACCTATATACAGATAGTGTTCACCGATATATTAATAAGGTATGGCCCGAGCGCTCATCGTGTCTGCGACCAGGGCAGCCATCGGGGCAGGGCGCAGGGACCTAACTTTCTACAAAGTTAGCCAAAGGTTGGTGCATGGCAAAAGAAAAGGGCGATTATTTTCCCTCCTTCCATGATGATTGTCAATTATCACGGTTTCTTTAGAGTCCATCGCCACTACTACGCCGACCATGCCGCCCACCGCAGCAACTACGCCAGCCACTGCAGCGACTAAGCCGACCACCGCAGCAACTACGCCGGCCGCGCCTCTGACCACAGTTGTCGGCTCGTATCAATAGTCACGAGAGCCCGTGACTTACGATACGTGGGCTCGTGACTTACGACACGCAACCACGTAACTATTGATACGAGCCCGCAACTGCGGTTAGATATTTTATTCATGCACCAAAGGTAGTTAGCAAGTCTAAGGTTGGGGCGGTGATTTAGAATAAAAGAATACCAAGTTGAACCATGATTGCAAAAAAATGTACTATATTTGCAAAAAAAGCATCAAAAGAGGCGGGCTATTCAGATTTAATTTGTATTTTTGCCAATAGTCAGGTTTTGGTCATCTTTAGTGTAACACTAAGACAAGCGAAATGTCTGGCATGAGCATATCATGGACAGGCTGTTGTTGTCCTGATACTTATAGAACTTTCCATTTAAGGTGTATTGTACTAAAAACATTTAATAACTAACGATTATCACAATGAAAAAATTATTTGCATTTACGGTTTCCCTTTTTTGTTTAGTAACAAATGTGGCTGCTCAAACTACCAAATTTCTCAAAGTATGGACGTACTATCACTATCATGATATGTTACAAAAAAAGATTTTATTTCGCTATTTGATGTTGTTTGTCTTTTTGTGGGGAATCACCTCCCAAATAGAGGCGAAGGATAAGCATTTTATTATACAGGGTATTGAATATCGCCTTTCCAAATTTGTCGATAACCTATATTGTGCCGTAGATAATTTGCATCCGAAACAGATGAAAGATTCTACCAGTTTGGTAATACCTGCCTATGTATCTTATAAGGGTAAGAGTTATCCTGTAACTTTTTGTTCTCTTGGATTAAATAAGAGTGAAGAGAAGGTTGTAAAGAATATTCGTTACCTTACGATACCTAAAACATTACGTATTGGCGACCATAGTTTTACCAAATATACGTCTTTAGTATCCGTTGATTTCGAAGATGGAGTAGAAGAAATTGGAAATTTCGCCTTTTATCAATTACCAAACCTGGAATATATTCATTTACCTAAATCAATAAAGAAAATAGGAACCGCTGCATTTAAATACTGTGATAAACTAAACAAGATATATTTGTTTAATGAGAACATGAAAATAGGAAATGGCGCTTTTTCCAACTGCAAATCTCTTACTTATGCGTATGTTAATGTACATGGAGTGACCATGAAACAAATCTTTGGGGACTATAAGGATAACTATCTTGACACTCTGGATTTGGGTTATAGAACCGTGATAGAAAAAAACATGGTGCGTGATTGCACAAGACTTCGAAAAGTCCGTTTCGAAGGCACTAAACGAATAGAGGATGGTGCCTTTAGTGGATGTATGTCACTTCCTTCTATCGAACTGCCAAAACAATTGGAATATATAGGTAATTATGCTTTCGATAATTGCCATAGTCTGTCAAAGATTGTTATTCCATCTAAAGTGACCTATATAGGAGATATGGCTTTCGCATTTTGTTATAAACTAACTGAAATTTATGGACTCACTTCCAAAATTACAATTCATAACGGGGTGTTTGACAGCTGGGGTAATACGCCATTTAGTTCTGCATTTTACACATTAAAGGCCAACAACTTTGAGTATGGTGGCCTCTTTAAGACATTTAGCGAATATGCCAAACCCTTAATAGAGGAAGATATAAAGAATTGGCAGAAGAAATCAGAATTTGAGAAACAGTCAGAGTGGAAGAAACGCGTAACCGCCGTCAATCAGAATCTAAAGGTAAAGGAACTGACAAAAGAGTATAAGTCAAAATACCTCAACACCAACAAACGTGTGGACTTGAGATATTTTCTTGCTGCCTATGACCCTGAAAATGAAACTTTTCCTGTGTATATCAAAAATGTAGATACGTTATTCATAAAAGTCCCTATTGCGCAAGCTCCGACATTTAAGGAAAAATGGAGAAATGATGTTAAAATAACACCGAACTACGATATTGTTAACGATAGAGCCGCTATTGTTTCATTCTCGTTCAAACTGGGTAACAATGTATATAAATCGCTTAACAACTATGTGCCTGACCAGAATTTGTCTGCAAATATAGATTTGCCAGAAATAATAGTTGACGTAGCTGACAATAAAGTACAAACGACACCGCAATCATTACAAAAAGCGAAAACTCAGCCTGTTGCTATAATAGACCGTACGATAGACAAAGACATTCCTGTCTCTTCTGTCAACTCTTCGAATACGTTTGCCTTCATAATAGGCAATGAGAATTATCAGAATGTGGCGAGTGTTCCTTTCGCAGCCAATGATGCAAAGATTTTTTCTGAGTATTGTCATAAAACATTAGGTCTTCCGAAAGAAAACATAAAGGTTTATATCGATGCTACTTATGGTAAGATATTGGGTGCGTTGAGTACATTAAAACAGATTTCGCAAGCATACAAGGGTGATATAAATGTCATTTTTTACTATGCCGGTCATGGAGTGCCAAATGAAAAGAACAATGAAGCCTATCTGCTGCCAGCAGATGCTACACCATCTATGTTGGAGGCATGTTTACCATTAAGTAGTCTGTATTCTTCAATCGGAAGCATCGATGCCAAGCAAGCCATAGTCTTTATGGATGCCTGTTTCAGTGGTAGCCGTAGAGAAAACGGTATGATTGTTTCTGCACGAGGTATAGCTATCAAGCCAAAGAAAGACATTGTGACTGGTAATGTAGTAGTCTTTTCTGCTGCAGATGGGAGCGAAACAGCTTATCCATATAAAGAGAAAGGACATGGCTTGTTTACGTATTTCCTACTTAAAAAGTTAAAGGAGTCACGTGGAAATGTAACTCTTGGCGATTTGGCAGATTATATCAAAACCAATGTGTCGCAAAAGTCAATAGTTGTGAATAACAAATCACAGACTCCTACCATTTCATCATCTGCCCAAATGCAGGATGTATGGCGCACGATGAAACTGTATAGGAAATAAAATATGATTATCCGTTATGCAGGTCGTGTCCTCTTTCTGGATATGCCATATATAATATAAGGTGAAAAAAGCAAATCAATAATTGAGCCCCTTAAAAAAGGGGCTCAATTACAACAAACAAGTCGGAATATTTTGCTAAAGTTTCAAACTGGGATTCATAACCTCTTTATATCCCTCAAATCCGCAACCCTACTAAAGTCTCAGAGCGTTGCGGCCCAAACCGCCAA
>ERZ780208.1063-NODE-1063-length-23771-cov-4.495404_pt1 | contig 23771 bp, 18 predicted proteins | sample MGYA00511167_ERZ780208 | MGnify/ENA primary metagenome ERZ780208 (study PRJEB29588, sample SAMEA2159202) | human gut metagenome | biome: human gut; feature: human-associated habitat; material: faeces | place: Denmark | collected 2008/2010 ...
AGGGTGAGGCTGCCGACGGCGCCGTCGGCATCACCTTCGACTGCCGACCGCAGGAACTTTACCACAAGAACTTCGAGCTGATAGCGCAAAGTTTCTCGCGCTTCCTCTCGGACGGCTACAAGATATTCATACTCAGCGATTCGGCCAACCAGACGGAGCGCCTGCGCGCCATCTTCGCCGAGCGCGGCGACGACATCCCTTTCACCCCGGTGGCCCGCACGCTGCACCTCGGTTTCGTGGACACGGCCGGGAAGAACTGCTACTTCACCGACCACCAGATTTTCGACCGCTTCCACAAGTTCGCCCTCCGCTCCGACAAGGCGCGCAGCGGCAAACTGGCCATGACCCTGAAGGAGCTGAAACGCATAGAGCCGGGCGACTTCATCGTGCACATAGACCACGGCATAGGGCGCTTCGGCGGCCTGGTGCGCCTCCCGGTGCCCGGCGGCGGAAACGGCGTGCAGGAGATGGTGAAGCTTGTTTATCAGAACGACGACGTCATCTTCGTAAACATCCACTCGCTCCACAAGCTCTCGAAATACCGCGGCAAGGAGGGCGTCCCGCCGAAAATCAACAAACTCGGCACCGGCGCATGGCAGCGCATGAAGGACCGCACCAAGGCACGCGTCAAGGACATTGCCCGCGACCTAATACGCCTCTACGCCGCACGCCGCGAGGAGAAGGGTTTCAGCTTCAGCCCCGACTCATACATGCAGCATGAACTCGAAGCCGGATTCATCTACGAGGAAACGCCCGACCAGCTAAAGGCCGTCGAAGCCGTGAAGCACGACATGGAACAACCCCGCCCCATGGACCGACTCATCTGCGGCGATGTGGGTTTCGGCAAGACCGAAGTGGCAGTGCGCGCCGCCTTCAAGGCCGCCGCCGACTCCAAGCAGACCGCCGTCCTCGTACCCACCACCGTGCTCGCCCTTCAGCATTACAAGACATTCTCGGAACGCCTCAGGGACATGCCCGTGCGCGTGGATTACCTCTCCCGCTCGCGCAAGCCCAAGGAGGTGAAACAGCTGCTCGCCGACCTCGCCGAAGGGAAGATAGACATCCTCATCGGCACGCACAAACTCATCGGCAAATCCGTGCATTTCAAGGACCTCGGGTTGCTCGTCATCGACGAAGAGCAGAAATTCGGAGTAGCCGTGAAGGAGAAGCTCAAACAGCTGAAAGTCAACGTGGACACGCTCACCATGAGCGCCACCCCCATACCACGCACGCTGCAATTCTCGCTCATGGGGGCGCGCGACCTCTCGCAGCTGACCACACCGCCGGCCAACCGCCAGCCCATCGTCACAAACGTCGTCCCCTTCGGCGACGAGGTCATCTCCGAAGCCGTCAACTTCGAGCTGGCACGCGGCGGACAGCTCTTCGTGGTGTCGCCGCGCATCGCGCGGCTCGATGACCTCGAGAATACGCTCCGCCGCCTCGTACCCGGCGCCCGCGTGGTGAAAGGGCACGGACAGATGCCCCCCGAACAGCTCGAAAAAGCCATCGTCGACTTCCAGAACGGCGAGTATGACATACTGCTGAGCACCACCATCATGGAGAACGGCATAGATATGCCAAACGTCAACACCATCATCATAGACTCCGCACAGCACTTCGGCCTCAGCGAGCTGCACCAGCTGCGCGGTCGCGTGGGCCGTTCCTCGCGCAAAGCCTTCTGCTACATGCTGACGCCTCCCGGCGCACCGCTGACTCCCGAGGCACGGCGCCGCCTGCAGGCCATCGAAAGCTTCTCGGACCTAGGCAGCGGCATACACCTGGCCATGCAGGACCTTGACATCCGCGGTGCCGGAAACCTGCTCGGCGCCGAGCAGTCCGGATTCATCGCCGACCTCGGATACGAAACATACCAACGAATCCTAAAGGAAGCCGTCATAGAACTGAAGACCGAAGAGTTCGGCGACACCTTCACCGACACCGCGGCCGGCAAGGAGGACGAATACGTCAGCGACTGCCTGATAGAGAGCGACTTGCAGCTCATGCTCCCCGCCGCCTACGTCCCCACCGAAAGCGAACGCATAGCCCTCTACCAGCAACTCGACAACATGGAGACGCCGACGCAGACCGACACCTTCCGCGCCTCGCTGCTCGACCGCTTCGGCCCCATCCCCGAGACCGCCGAAGAGCTAATACGCATAGTGCCGCTGCGGCGCCTGGCCATCACCCTGGGCATAGAGCGCATCAACCTGCGCGGCGGCAAGATGTACCTATACTTCACCGGCCGTGACAACAAAGCCTACTACCAGTCGGCCGCCTTCGGGCGCATGGTGACCTACATGCAGATGAACTTCCGCCGCGTAACGGTGCGCGACAACAACGGCAAGCGCTCCATGATAATCAACGACGTCCCGACGGTCCGCGCCGCCCTCGATCTGCTGACCACCATCCGCGCCCTCCCCGCCACGTAACCCCGTCCGAGGAGTGAGAATTTTTCGTGTTGCAAAAAAGAGCAATGAAAAATAATTGAGCCTGCGAACGAAGAGTTCGCAAATTATTGCTAACTTTGCAGCGTCAAACGACAAAGATTTACCATTTAATCAAACTGTTCTAAATCGCCATGGCTTTCTTTTATCCATCCATAGAAAAAATTAAGAAGTTTAAAGTTCCTCCTACACAAGGTGAGCTTAGACTTCTAGATTTTTTGGAAACTACACTCGATGATTCGTTTGAAGTGTACTTCAATCCATATCTCAATGGTGACCGTCCGGACGTGCTCATCATGAGAAAAGGGTATGGCGTTGTGGTGATTGAAGTGAAAGACTGGAATCTGGACAACTTCTCACTCGATAATAGAAAGAAATGGATTTATACACCCAATGGCGCTGTTGTAAAATCTCCCATAGATCAGGTGCTTAAATACAAGAACAATTTATTTGATTTGCATGTTCCCAATTTACTGCAACTTAAAATAAAAGATTTTAGAAATTTTAAAATCGTTTCATGTGCCGTATATTTCCATTGCGCTTCGCAATCTGATATAGATAGAAAGCTGGTAAAACCATTCGAGAGCGATCAGAAATACCAGAAATTCTTGTATTACAATATTGACTTCATTGGCCAAGATTCATTGAATGAAGAATTATTCAACAAAATATTAGTAAGACGTCGTCTTATAGCTGATAAACCATCATATTTTTTTACCGATAACTTATATGAAAGTTTCAAGAGGTTGTTATGTCCACCCATGCACATGAAAGCAGAAGGCGAAAAAATATACTATTCTGAAAAACAAAAGGATATCATATACTCCACAACATTAGAGCAAAGGATAAAGGGCGTTTTCGGATCTGGGAAAACAACGGTTCTTGCTGCCAGGGCTGTCCAGGCTTATAAACGCGCTTTGGCACGAACTGACAACCCTCGCGTACTAATCCTCACTTTCAACATCACCTTAAAAAATTTCATTCATGACAAACTGAATAGAGTTGATGAAGTATTTCCTATAGAAAATTTCATCATAATAAACTATCATCAGTTCATAAATGCCGAACTCAACAACCTTAATATAGAGTTTGAAATTCCGGAAGGCCTCAATAAAAAAGAGTTATCCGATTATATGGAAACTAAATATTATGGAAATGTGGAATTATTTGAAAAGCATAAGAAAGAAATAGTGAAATATGATGCAGTCCTAATTGATGAGATTCAAGACTACCATCGGCCCTGGATGGAAATCATAAAGAACTTTTTCCGTGATCCAGTGGGCGATTATGTTTTATTTGGAGATGTAAAGCAAAATATCTATGGGCAATCAACTCAAAACCGGGATGTTGTAACGAATGTCAGAGGTGTAAATGAGTTGAAATATTGTTATCGTTCTGATTTCAAAGTACGTGATTTGGCTCTATCTTTCCAGAAAAATATTTTCGGAAATAAATACGATATTGATGATTTCTCAGAGAATGGGAAATATTCCTTCTTTGGTACGGAACAAGAAAAAGAAGGCTACATCAGTTATATGTACCTCCAGAAAGAAAACCCCGTCAAAGCATTATATAACATTATTCGTGGGAATATAATCAACAAGAACTCAAATATTTCACCCAATGATATTACAATCCTCGGATATACAACACAACTCTTGAAAACCTTTGACTGTTTTTACAGAAACGCGAGCAGAGAGAGAACTAACACCATGTTTGAAAGTGTTGAATCAATGTATATGACTCAATTGAACTACATAGGAAAAGGAGACATCAACAGCAGCGGATCTTCTAATCCTAATGTCGGTTGGTTCAAAAACATTTGCTCTCATTTTCAAAAAAAAATGTTTCCATATAGGCAATCATTGTATGATGTAGACATCGTAAAAATAAGACAAAGTGTAGCCAAACTGTTCGCAATTCACGACTTATGCTGTGATTTTCCTGATACTTTTCAAGATAGGATGGCGGAGGTCTGCCAATCATGCAAAATTAGCGTAGAGGCGTTTATAGCATTTCGAAAACACTATGCTGAAATTTTAGATAAATTTAAGTCAACAGTATACGATGGTGACTACAGTAACATTCAGAATAACAAGAAATTACATTTTTGGATGAATAGTGGGACTTTGAAGATTTCAACTATAAATTCTTTCAAAGGCTGGGAAAGCGAAGTCATATTTCTAATTATAGAGCCGAAATATGCTATATCGACTGTATTCAATTATTCATTTGATGAATTATTATATACTGGATTAACCCGTTGTAGACGAAATCTTATAGTGATAAACTTTGGGAACGAAGAGTATGACAAGAAAATGAGACCTTTGATAAAACGCATAAAATGACGATAACATAAGATTATGCCAACTAATAAGATTGCTCTCGCTCGGATTATCGCCCCGACGACGTCAACGAGTTCCATTCATCCGCTTACGCAGCCGAACTATACATAATTGCCGACGCACTATCCCCGGGAGCAGAGTCTGGCCGTGGCGACGGCTTCCCCTCCCCCTGGTTAATAAGTTAATCTATAAAATCCTCCAAAAAGACGTAATATTCCATAACTATATGATAATCAAATCTTGAATTTGTTTGTGCATATTCCATCTTGGAACAATATTTCAATATTCAATAAGTAGATTTTCAGACACTTATAACTGTATTATGCCAAAAGCTGTGATTTTATAGGTTAATAATAGGTGAAGCGGCGGAACCAGCCTTCGTAACCGCTATAGCCATCGTATGAAACCGGCCGGTAAAATTTGGTCCAGTTGCCGTAACGGTCTCTCTCGAACGTGGCATTCGCAGTCTCTTCTGCCGTAGGCTCCGGAAGCCATATCCAATAGACTTTGCCGAAATTGGAGGCGGCATAATATTTCCATTGGCTTTCGCCCCACGTACCGGTAAACCGCGCATCGTTGTAATGGGTTTTGGTGCGTTCAGTGTCGCCGCGATATTCGATGCTTACTTTCGGTTGCTCCACGCATTGCACTTTACTGAGTTGTCCTTCCGGAGTATAGCTGACGGTGAAATGATATACGGGCCAATTCACCGGTATTTCCCACACTATGCGCGTATGCTCGGTTATGTTTGTGAGCCGCCCGTCTTTGTAAGTGTATGAGTAGTCGGTTATTACATTCTGATTGTCAATCCATGGATCCTGTGTTGCGGTCATAAAGTCGATTGTAGCGGCCACTACACGTCCGCGGTCATCGTAAGTGAAGTTGACTTTTTCGTGACCGCAGGCATCGCCGAAGTCGTAGTCATAATATTCCATGATGCGACCATCGGGTGCAAAAGTAAGCTTAAGTGATGCTCCCTCTTCATTCTCAAATTGTCCGTCGAAAACCGGCACGATGCTGGTTATGGTCTTCACATTCCCTTTCAGACCAAGACCGGCGGCGGTGACCGGATGCAGGATTACCCACGGGTCGAGAGCCAGATGGGCGTACCCCCGTGGTTTTGCCGCCGCTTTGGCACGCGTAGTCTTTGCCTTGTTCTTTTTGTGTGCCGTCCGTGCCGTAGCGGTGGAGAGAGAGCTACCCGCAATGAGCAGTCCCATGAGCAAAATAAAGAGTTTTTTCATGCCTGGATAAGTTTAAAGGATAGAAATATCCGCAAAGATAGCAAAAAATCGCAAACTCCGCAATCTGAATGCTGTTTATTCAACTTTCAAATTTACAGTTTGTGCTATGTCCATAAAAGGCATCTGCTTTGGAATAGTCGGAAGCAGATGCCTTTTATTGCGGAGTATGTCGCGTTAGCGGAGGATTACCTTTTCGGCGCGGATGCCCTGACGGCGGATGTAGAGGCCCTTGCCGGGGTTGGCTACGCGCACGCCCTGCAGGTTGTAGTATTCTACCGGCACCGTGGCGTCGAGGACGTCGGCGACTTCTATGTCGCGGATGGCCGTGGTGTGGTCTTCGCTGACGTCTTCCTTAAAGTAAAAGCGGACGTTGCCGAAGTCGGCGATGCTCTCCGGGCTACCCTCTTTGCATACGCTCATGTTGCCGAAGTCGAGCACGGAGTTGGGGTTCGGGTCACGTTTGTCGAGGTCCCAGTCCACGTCGCGGATAATGCCGTTCACTTCGGTGGCGTGGTCGGCGTTGGTGAAGAAGTAGCGGTCCTCGCCCGAAAGGAACGACTGGTGCACAATCTGCGCGGTCTTGGCGGGGTCGTTGACGGTGATTTCGATGGGTGTTTCCCAGCCGGTGCGGAAGGCGTTGTAGACCCATGCCTTGGTGCCGTTGCTCTGTGCGTGGATGACGGTGGCCTGCGTCTGGCCGCCGATAGTGTATTCCATCTCGCCGTGGCCGAGGTAGAAAGTGGAGTTCTGTGCTATCTCGAACCAGCCGATGTCGTTGCCGTCGTTGTCCTGAACTACATACCCCCAGGTGTCGTCGGTGGTCATTTTGGTGATGATGCCGTTGTGGAGCTCGAACCGGCATACCAGCGGACGGTCGTAGTTGGCGGCATATTTGCCGTTCACGACGTCTACGGTCACGAAGTAGACCGGTTTTCCGGGGTCGTCGTAGTCATCCGGGTCTTCGTAATATGTTATTGCTTTGCGCGACGGGATGGTAAGTGTGCCGTTCTCCATGTCCACTTTCCCTTTGAGGATGGCGGATTGCAGGAAGAGGTATCCGATGTTGACGTCTCCGCTTTCGCCAAGGAAGTCTTCTACCATCAGCGGCTGTTCCTGGCACCAGCCGTAAGGGACGTTGTTCTCGTCGGGAACAGGGGAATAGTACTCGCAGGTATATCGGCCGTAGACCTGCTTTTCGAGGTCGGTGATGACCATTTTTTCGGGAACCTGTTGCGCGTGCATCTTAGAAGGTGTTTCGGCGATGCGGATATCGGTGCCGGGAACGCGGTTAAGGGAGACGGACTGGCGGTTTCCCGCCGGTGCTGCCATGGCCGTGGCTACGGTAGAGGCGGCAAAAAGCAAGGCGTAAATTTGTTTCATAAGTTAAAAAGTTTGGTTCATGCCGCAAATATAGCAATTATTTTTCAACAATGATGAAAAATACCGGGATTTTTTGATACCGGCACATGATGGCGCCTTAACCCGGCAATAGAGTGCAATAGAGGCAGCGGGGACTTTAAGGACCTTAAAGCACCACAAACCCGTCACAAACCTCCTCGCAGTAAGCACACAGAAAACCGGGACACGACTCTTGGCGTGTCCTGCGGTCGGGATGAAGGGAGTGTGGCCGTGGCGGATTAGCGCTCGGTTTCGGCGCTTGTCGCTGCGTCCTGGCCGTTGTCGGTAGAGTCGGGCTGCTGCACTTCTATTTTCTGGTACTGTGCGGGCCGGGGACCGTACATTACCATCATGCCGGGCAGCTCTTCGGGTTCAGCGGGCTGGCGCACTGCCATCTTATGCTGCTTGCAGCCTGAAAATCCCAAAATTCCGAGCACTACGCCGCAAAGGGTAGAAAACACTCCGATGGTGCGTAACTTTATTCTCTTCATAATTCCTTGGATATTGCGCCACAAAGATAATGACTTTTTCCGGATTGGCAAAAAAGAGTCTGCGACGCGCGGGCAGACTCTTTTTCTGAACGTATGTTTTGGGTGAGGTTTTGTCGTTGGGGGAGTGTCGGGAGAGCTTATTTCAGGATGGCGCTTCCGGCGCCTTGCTGCTGCCAGAGTTCGTTGTTGTATTCCACTTTCTTGCCGTAGGGGATGGTGTAGGTGAGCGTCAGCCGCAGCATCCGCGAGCAGTTCTGCGACCACTGGCGACTGTCGATGCTATAGCGCGGCGAGGCGAACCGGCGCGAAGTGAAGGCGTCGCCGTCAAACCAGTTGTAGAACCCCAGGTGGCCCTTGAAGTTGCCCACGGAATAGCCCACGTTCAGGCCGTAGGAGCATTTATCCTTGTAGATGGAGCCGTTGGTCCAGGCGTTGAGCTGCCGCGACGGCGTTTCGTAAAAGACGTTGGCATTGAAGTTACCCACCATGCAACCTGTCTGGAACGTGCCCGTAAACCATGAGGAGGCGATGGCATCGGTACCGGTCAGGATGGCGCGGTGGAACGTTCCCTGCGCGCCGAACACAAGTGAACCGTTGAGCAACGTGGCGTTGGCGCCCACGAAGGCTTCGAGTCGGTGCGCCGTGCCGCTGTTTATGCTGCGGCGCACGAGGCCGTCGTATCCCGGAAGAGTGTAGAAATCATAGGCCTGCTTGCTGCCGTTGCGCTCGTATTCTATCTGTGTGGAGAAGCTCAGCAGGTTGTTGGGGATATATGTGTAGGAGGCGGTTGCCTGTTGGAACAGGGTATTTTTGAGGTCGGGGTTGCCTTGCAGCCACATCAGCTCGTCGGTCTGTACAAGGGCGGTGCTCGATGTGGAGGGCTGCGGATGGGAATTTCCCCACCAGCCCTCGATGGAGGCGGAATGGTGGTTATTGATTTTCCACTGCAACTGTGCGCCGAGGCGCGGGTTCCACTGCTCCAGGGTGGTCTTGCTGTTTACGCGCCCGATGACGTATGACATTCCCACACGCGAATAGAGGCTCAGGCCGAAGCCCCAGTTCTGCATGTATTCCAGGAAGAGCATATTCTCGCTCGACAGGAGTTTCTGCCGGTCGGTCTGCGAGCCGAAGTAGCGCGTGTCGTAGATGGAGTTGAAGGTCATCAGCGCGGTGCGGAACGTGTTGTCGTGACCCAGATTCTTGGAGTACGAGATGTTGGCAGTCGGGTTGTACACCTTCTCGCGGTTATTGTTGACGATGGGGTCGAGGTCGCCCAATGTGTAGCGGGAATAATTCTTGTTTGCGCCGTACGAGAAATTCCAGCTGACGTCGAGGGTGTTCCCTTTGGGGAGGATGAAACGGTAATAACCGCTCACTCCGGGATTGAAGGAGAGGGAACTGTTGCGCGTCAGCGCCTCTGACGGCGCAACGTTTTCGGGCATGAACGAAACGTGGGAGGCCATGCGTTCGTAAGGCGTCTCGTTTCTCGAAAGCCATGCTATGTGCTGCACCAGGATATTGTCGGACCTATATAGGGCACGCAGCGAGAAGTACTGGTTGTTGCTGCGCGTGAGGTTGTCGCGACCCGAGTCGGAGGTACGCACTATTTCGGGATAATGTACACCGCCAAAATCGACGTCGCGGTAGGTTTCGCGGCTGTCAGTCCACTGGTCGTCGTTGTGAAGTCCGGTAGCGCTGGCGGAGGCGTCGAACTGCCAGCGCCGACGCACGAATTTGGAGTAGATGTCACCTGCGCCGTAGTCTGTGCCGAAAACTCCGCCACGTCCGGTAAGCTTGGTATAGCCGCCCCATTCATAGCGGCGCATGATGAAGTTTATGACGTGGTCGGCGCCGTTGAAGCGCGGGTCGTCGGGGAAGTCAAGGATTTCGATACGCAGCACGTCGTCGGTTCGCATTCCCTCGAGTTCCTCATTGGTGGCGGGTACAAAGTCTATGAACATCGACACTCCCTTGCCCGACAGGGTCTTTATGTCGCCGCTGACGGGCGATACTTTCAGCTGCGGCAGTTGCATCAACTGGAGCAGGCGCGTGGCGTCGGTGGCCGCTTTTTTCACTTTCTTGTCGGGGGTATATTCGGTGCCGAATTTCACTATGCGGCGCGTTACTCCCTCCACCACGACTTCTTGCAGTTCGGTAGAGGGCACACTGTCAGCAATCTCGGTCTGTGCGGTAGCTGGAAATGCTATGGCAGAAGCGGTCGCAAATGCTATTATCGGGTAGACATGCTTCATATTCAACGTTGTTTAATGAAGGGTTACAAACTAAAGACGCAACAATCCTAAAATTGTGACAAAGTTAGTGGAAAAATTTTTAATTTTTCTCAACAAATGTTGAATAATAGCATTCAGAGGGGGGTTATTTCAGACGGAGGATTTTGCCGGGATACATCGGGGTGTACTTCGACATCTTGTTGAGCCGGCAGATTTCCCCAACGCTCATACCGTAGTTGCGGGCGATGCCGGCCAGCGTGTCGCCGCGGCGCACCTGGTAAGTGCCGGGACGCGGTTTGCCGCCGTTGTTACGATTACCGGCCGAGGCGATGGTCTCAACCTTGAGGCGCGGACGGCTCATCTTGGGTTGCTGTGCCGACGGCTGCTTGCGCGATTCGCTCTTCTTCCCCTCCTTCCTGGACGGCTGTTGCTGATTGCTCTTGGTGCGACCGCCGTCGTTGATGGGTGAGCGGGCGTCCTGACGCGCACGGCCCGTGCCGAAATCGAAATAGGCCGACGGGTCTACCGCCGTGCCGTTGACGCGGGTTTCGAAGTGGAGATGCGGCCCCGTAGCGTTGCCCGTAGCACCACCGAGGCCGAGCGGCTGCCCGGCACGTACCTGCTGGCCGGATACAACCAGCGGCTCCGAAAGGTGAGCGTAAAGCGTCTCCATACCGTTGGAGTGTTTCACCTTCACGTAGCGGCCGTAGCCGTCAGGGTCGTTGCTGATGAGCACTACTCGACCGTCGTAGGAGGAACGCACCGTGTCGCCGGTGTTGAGCGCCAGGTCTATGCCGCGGTGCATACGCCCGAACTGAGGCCGGTAGCCGTAGCCCGAAGTGACGCGGCCGCGCACCGGCAGGCGGAAGCGGCCCGAGTAACCTCCGCCTTCCCCTCCGATGTGTATGTATTGGCGGCCGCCGGGAGTTGCGAAAGTGCCGTCGACGGTATAGTCCCCCATCTTGAAGGGATTGCGGCGCGTGGTAGCGTTCTGTGTGGCTATCTCCTGACGCGTATCGCTGCCGTAGGTGGTATAATTGACGTCGCCGGTGTAAAAACCGTCATCGTCCTGAGCCGACTGGCCGGACGACATCGAGCGCATGGCGTCGGCCACCCCCGAGATAGTAGAGGAAGTGGCCTGTTGCTGCTGCGAGAGGGTAGAGTTCATCGAAGAGATAATGCCGTCGAAGGTCTGCGATGCTGAGGCGGCCTGTTGGCGCGAAGCCTCGTTGGCGCCCCGCATGATGGCGTCAAAATCGATACTCTGGGCACCGGCCGAAAGTATGGCCACCACTGTTAAAAACAGTGCCAATAGCTCTCTCATACCTATATAACGCGATGTTTCAGCGCTTTATTGTGAAAGGTAAAGCTTTAACACGTTAGTTAACGTGCCGCGTAGATAATTTTACGCGGCCACTAATCACGATTGGTTTCAATTCCTATAGTCAAGCCGTCCCCCAAGGACAATCCATTCCAATGAACGCGAGTTCGGGATAAGGATGACCACATCAATGCGTCCACAAATAGAGTAGCTTTTTCATCATGTTCTCATGTCGTTGTTTTTACGCTGCAAATTTCAGGCATTATGATTTCATTATTAAGTCCAAAATGTAAAGCATTTGTTAAAAATCACGGGTCGACATCGCTTGCCAGCCCGTGATTGAAAGGTGATTTGGATTCTTATTTGGTGCGTGTAACCTGATGGATTACATTTCCAGTGCTGTCGACCATCGACAGCGTGAGGACCGCAGGAGTGGCGGTGATTACGGAAAAGCCGGGGACGCCGCTACTGAACACCGTACCATCGACGGCCGTCACATCCGGGCGGGAGAGCGAACCGGACGTGTTGACCACATAATCGATGCTGTTCTTGCGGATATGCTGGAAGTTGTGGATATGTCCGCATACGTACATATCTGCTTTGTGTTTACGCAATATCGGGTCCACTTTCCGCTGCATATCATCGCGTTCGCTGCTTTGCTTGGGCGTCTGGGCATAGACAGGATGGTGGCCTGCCACGATGGTCCAGTCGACATTGTCGTCACGGCTTAGCTCGTTGTCGAGCCATTGCAGCTGCGCATCTACATCCTGCCGGCAGGCATCGGGGTATTCGGTGGGATTCGAATGGTATTTGTCGATTATCGGCGTGGTGTCGATGAAAACGACTTTGACACGAGTGCCATCGTGGTCAAATATACGGGTATAGTAGCGAGAAGGCATCTCCCACCGGCGGCTGATGGCGGAATAATCTATCACCGCCTGCGTATTGCCGCAATATTCATGGTTGCCCAGAATCGGACACCATTCCACCTGAAGTTCCGGATGGGAGTAGATCAGCTCGTAATTGGTGGTCCACAAAGGGTCGTTCACCGATTGGACGCCTATGTAGTGATGGGTGTCGCCGAGTGCGAGAAAGGCATCCGGACCCAATGCTTCGGCCACATTGCCCATCAGGGCGGCTATCGGTTTCTGTTCGTAATATCCGTTTCGGCCAAGGTCGTTGCCGATCATCAGCTTGACATCTCCTTTCAGTTCCGTTGCGGTTGTCTGCGCGCTTGCGTTCCAGGCTGTGGGAAGCACCAGAAGCAGGGATGCTAATATTTTGCGTATCATGGTCATTGTCATTTGGCACCGAATGCACCGTAATGAGGTTCAAGTGCGGGAGACTGATATAATTTGCCGTTGATTTCGAGACCGTTTGCAAAACAAGGAATCACCTTGGCCGAGGTGGCTCCGAGGGCAGGGGAGTCCGGCGACAGATGGAAGTCCCAGTCGGAATTATAGACATAATCGGTCAGACCGACGGCATTGATGTCGAAATTGACGAATTTAGGATTCACGAGATTCATTTCAGTTGCTATCACGCTATGGGCGTCGACTGCGGGATTATAGCTCTTATGCTTGTAGTTATAGCCTTCGTATGCGAAAGCCACGTTGCTTTCTTCGGGATAGACAATCGGGCTTTTCTGCGAGCCGGATACATACATGTTATAATCGATTACCGACTTGTCGTCAAATCCGGCATCGGAGGAATTCGGATTCTTGTAATTTGGAGTCATGGCGCGGAACTTACAGTTCACCATCAGGTTGTTCACAACGTTGGCCAGACAGTTTTTCTCCACATATACGCATCCGCCCTTTTCGCCGTCGCGACGCCATCCGGCGTTGATGATGGTGTTGTTATAGGCATTGGCAATGGCCTGGCCACGAGTCTGGCTCTGCCCCGATGAGGAGAGCTTGAGTCCGTTGGTATTGGGGCTGAACATGATGTTGCCGGCTATGTCGACCTTGACGCCGGCCTTGATATTGACGGCCTCGGCGCCGCTGTAGCCGTTGGCCGCAAAGGTGTTGCCCGAGATGATGACCGAACCGCCCATCAGATAGATGCCGTCGCTCCATCCGTTGCGGATTATGGAGTTTGTAATCACGTATTTGCCGTTGATGTTGGTTGTGGTAATCTGAGGATAGGCGTCATCTCCGGCTGTGTAGATTCCGGCTGTGGCTGCCGGCGACCCCTCAATCACCTGCCCGCCCGTGTATTCGATTACGGCATGGTCAATCACCATTTCCTTGCACGTTTCCGTGGCTACGATGCCTCCCCATAGCCCGGCGAATATGTTGGATGTCGTGCGTTTGGATTCCTCGACGGTGAAGAGTACGGGCTGCTCCTCGCTTCCCAGCACATATAGGTTGCCCTTCACGATTATCTCGACGGGAGTGTGGTTTATGCCTACACCGTCGGTCGAGACTATCACCTTGACTCCCGGCTCTACTGTGAGGCTTTCACCCTCCGGTATAACAAGGTGACGGTCGAGCTTGATTACAGAACCGGCCTTCCAGGTGCCCGACACTTTCATTTCCGTGTCCGTGACTTCGGTATTCGCCGAAGGATTCTCAGGCTCGTAGTTATCGCTGCTGCATGATGCAAGCGACATTGTTGCGCCAATCATGGCGACGAATAGTAAATTTTTTATCTGCATGAAATTATTATTGTATGGTTATATTCGGAAATTGTTACAGTTTGAATCTCACTCCAAGGAGGATGGTCTGTCCATAGCGTTCTTTGCGCTCCACCACGTTGCCGCCTATACGTTCCACATCCGTGAGACTGTCGGTATGAGGCCCTTTCTGATAGTACCTTATCATAGGGAGGTTGAGAAGATTTGTGGCTTTCAGAAATACCGATACACCGCATCTGAATGACTTCTCGGCCGATAGCTCCATGCGGAAGTAATCATTTTCCCAGATATCGTTCCGGTACCAGTTGCTCACGTGAGCAAGACGCCGACTGATGAAACTTCCTGTAATCTGTGCGTCCCAGCCTTTGTTCGTGTCTTTGAACAGGAGCGAAAGATTGGCCACATGAGCAGCTTGACCGAAAAGCGGTCGGCTCTGCCGGACGGTGATTATGTCGTTTCCGGCCATCGTGCGCTTGTCGGTGGTGATGCGCGAATATGTGTATGTATAATTGGCCTTGATACCGAATTTGCTGAAATATTTCAGCACGTCGATTTCAACACCCATATTGTTGGCGTTGCCCATGTTCATGGGCATGTAATAGGTGTCCTGTCCCTCGTTGATAAGTCCATATTCGATAGGATTCTGAAGGTGCTTGTAGAAGAGGCCGGCCATGAATTGTTCGGATGCTTTCGGAAAGAACTCCCACCGTAGGTCGATGTTGTTGGCCACGGTATGCTTCAGCGCCGGATTTCCCTTTTCCTTATACTCCTCGTTTATGATGCTGTAAGGCACTATCTCGAAGAAACTCGGACGGTTGATGGAGCGGGCATAGCTCAGGCGCAGGTTCATACGGTCGGTGAGTATGCGTTTTACATGGAGGCTCGGCAACCAGTCGGTATATTTCTGACGTCCTGTCGGGTCCACGTCGCGCGGGAATTTCAATGAATATCCCTGATTGGTGTTTTCCATGCGCAGTCCGGCAATGAATTCCCAGTCCTCAAGGGAAAGTTTCGCCATTGCGTATCCGGCCGCCACCTTCTCGTCGGCGTCATAGTTGAGAGGATCGCCCACGTTGCCGAACTCGCGTGGCGTTATCTGTATCCCGTCCAGGTTGTCCCAGTCCCGGCCGAACACCTGGACATGCCCCGTGCCTGTGGCAGAATCGAACGTATACTCGTTGAAAAAACTGTTGCGTTTCTTGGCACGGTACATTCCTCCGATGGAGAAATCCCAGTTGCCGGGCCGATATGAGAAATCCACATATCCGGCCCAGTCGCGATCGGAATTATGCTCCCAGCGGCGCACGGCGGCTTTGCTCGTGGCCAGATGGTTGCCCTGTATGTATACGGTAGCGTTGTCGGGAGTAAGGTTGGTGGCGTTGGAAAATACACCTTTCCAGTCAATCCGGAACCGGTCGTTGAAAAACAGATGGTTGCCCTGGAGAGTCGTGCTGATAATTCCTTGACGGTTCCATCGCATACGCACAGATGCGGCTTTGTCGTCCTGCGCCTGTCGGGTCTGCTCGTTGGTCATGGTGAGCCATCCCGCATACCAAGAGAGTTTATGCTGAGGTGAAATCACATAGTCGAGCTTGCCGTGTATGGCCAGGCGCTGACGGTTTTCAGAATATTCCCGGCGTTCTACGCCGTTAGTCATGTAGGCTGAACGGTAATACCAGTCGCTGTTCTTGCCGCGATTCAGATTCTGATAACTTACCGAGGCTATCAATCCAAACCGACTGTCGAAAAAACGGTCGCCGTAAGAGATACCTGCCAGTATGTCGGGCCAGGGACGTGCGGTTCTCACACGCAAGGCGGAATTGTTGAAATCTTTATCAGTTACGCCATAGTCGCCGCTTGTGCCCTTTATCTCGTTAGGCGATTTGCGTTGTATGGCACCATGGTTGAACGACAGAAAATCGCGGCTGAAGTAAAGCGCGTTGTAGCCTGTAGTGATGTCGGCATGAAGCATACGCTGTGACGGGGCTTCCTTCATCACAAGATTAACGGCTCCTCCGATTCCGTCACCTTCCAGATTAGGCATCATTGACTTATATACCTCTATGCGGTCAAGTATTTCAGAGGGAAACAGATCCAGCGGAACAAAGCGGTTTTTGTTGTCGGGACTTGGTATTTTTACCCCGTTTACCAACGTATAGTTGTAACGTTTGTCCATGCCCCGGAGGATGGCATACTGACCTTCGCCCGACGAATTGCGCTCGGTCGTGACTCCAGACATCTTCTGTATGATGTTACCCACGGTGACGTCCGGAGAAAGTTCCATAGCGCGGGCACTAATTACGTTGACCACATTCATAGAGTTCCGCTCAATCATGCGGGCTCCAGACTCTGTGTTTTTTGCCGACGCCGTTACCACCACTTCGGAAAGCTGTGCGATGGATTCGGTCATCTTGATGGTGAGAGGTGAATGCCCTGATTCAGATATTAATTGCGTTACATAACCAGGATATGAACATATCAGTTCTGGATTTTTGAGATCAGTAGTGAGCTTGAATGTCCCGTCAAGCCCTGTGGTTGTGCCTGATTTAGCCTCTTCTTTCACATGGACAGTGACTCCGATGAGAACCTCTCCGGTCGACGAATCAATAACCGTACCTTGTATTTCGCGCCCGAATGCAGGGAGAAGAACGAGTGTACCAAGAATAAGCAGCGAGATGCGTTTCATTCGATAATAATGTGATTTTATGCTGCAAAATTACTCCCGGTTTATTACATAAATGTTATATGCGTGTAAACAAAATGTTAATATGCTTAGCATAATACCTCAAGACATCGCATATTATCAGATGCGGCCCGTAGAACACGCTGCCGCTCAATTGATTGCAAATCTTCGGGTGCGAAAGCCCGAAAATGCTGCGCCTTTCCCTTCTGAAAATCACTTTCTGCAACCCTCCCGGGTCTGCATTTCTGTACCCGGCAAAATAGTTCAGACTGCGGCTACTTGCCATAACGGAATATCGGCCACCTAAACAGTACAGGAACAGTACAAGACCTTATGCTCTCCCTCCGGATTGCAAGGTAACGGGAGTGATGCACGACTTCCGGACTCAGGACGGAGACCTCTTTTCGGCAGTCGCTCCACCCCTCCGGGAATGCCGTCGCAAACGTGACGGACGGCTACCCATAGAATAACGTCGGATTTGCGGACGGGTGTGAAAAAGCGAGGCTCCCGAAGGGGGAGTCTCGCTGTGGGTCGTAAAAGAGCGAACGATTAGTGGAGCAGCTCGCGGCCTTTTTCTATGGCTTTCTCGTTGAGAGGTATCAGTTTGTGGTGACGCTCGGGCAGGGATTTCTTCAGACCCTTGATGACGTTCTCCATCGGGAGTTTGTAGCTCATGGCTTCGAGCAGGGCGCCCATTACCACCATGTTGTAAGCCTTGGAGTTACCGATTTCCAGTGTTGCTTCCATGGCGTCGATGGGGTAGATGGTGATGTCGTCGCGCTGCGGGCGGTTGTGGATACCGTTGGTGTCGTAGATAAGGATGCCGCCGGGTTTAACTTTGGGGGCGAACTTGTCGAGCGACTGTTGGTTGAGGGCGATTACTATATCGTATTTGTCGAGCACGGGGGATGAGATGCGTTCGTCGCTGAGGATTACGGTGACGTTTGCTGTACCGCCGCGCTGTTCGGGTCCGTAGGAGGGCATCCATGTTACTTCCTTGTCGTCCATCAGTCCTGAGTAAGCGAGGATTTTGCCCATTGAGAGCACGCCCTGGCCGCCGAAGCCGGCTATGATTATTTCTTGTTTCATGGTCTTCTTGTTGTTTTACTCGTTTTTAAGGTCTCCGAGGGGATATTTCTCGAACATGTGTTCTACCATCCATTCGTTTGCTTTTTCGGGGGAGAGTTTCCAGCCCGAGTTGCAGGTTGCCACTACTTCTACTACGCTGGTACCTTTCTTGGCGACGGCGTTTTCGAAGGCTTTCTTGAGGGCGGCTTTGGTCTTGCGCACGGCGGCGGGAGTGTGCACTGCCTGGCGTGTCACGTAGCAGGTACCGTCAAGGATGGCCATGAGGTTTGTGATTTCGAGGGGGTGTCCGTTCAGGTCGATGCGGCGCCCGTAGGGGGTGGTGGCTGTCTTCTGGCCTACGAGGGTGGTCGGGGCCATCTGGCCGCCGGTCATACCGTAGATGGCGTTGTTGACGAAAATCATCACGATGTTTTCACCGCGGTTGGCGGCGTGGATGGATTCTGCGGTACCGATGGCCGACATGTCTCCGTCGCCCTGGTATGTAAAGAGCACGTTTTCCGGCCACAGGCGGCTGATAGCTGTGGCTACGGCGGGAGCGCGGCCGTGTGCGGCTTCCACCCAGTCTACATCGATGTAGTTGTATGCGAAGACGGCGCAACCTACCGGCGAGACGCCAATTGTTTTTTCGGTGAGGCCCATTTCGGCTATTACCTCTGCCACGAGTTTATGGATAACGCCGTGGCTGCATCCGGGGCAATAGTGCATGTGGACTTGTTCAAGGAGCTCAGGTGCTGCGTAGACCTTGTTCTCCGGACAGATTATATCGTTGGTTTCCATTTATTTCCAGTGAGGTTAGCGGTTCTTACTTGTTGATGATTTTGTTCTCGAGTGCCACGAGCACTTCTTCGGGGCTGGGGATGATACCGCCCATGCGGCCGAAGTGTTCTACGGGGAGGGAGTCGTGGACGGCGAGGCGCACGTCTTCTATCATCTGCCCGGCGTTGAGCTCTACGCAGAGGATGCCTTTCTTACCCTGGGCTGCTTTATTGATAGCCTCGGTGGGGAAGGGCCACAATGTGATGGGGCGGACGATGCCTACCTTGATGCCCTTTTCGGCGGCGAGTTCCTGTGCTTTGGCGCAGATACGGGCCACTGTACCGAAGGCTACGATCAGGTAGTCGGCGTCTTCTACGCCGATTTCTTCCCAGCGTGTCTCGTTCTTTTCTATTTCGCGGTAGCGTGCCTGGAGGGCTTCGTTGATGACTTCCATCTTGGAGGATTCGAGTTCCAGCGAAGTGATGACGTTGCGTTTGCGACCGCCTTTACGTCCGTCGGCAGCCCAGGGGCACTGCTTGCGGATTTCCTCTTCGGTACGGCGCGGACGCTGCTCGGGGAGGACCACTTTTTCCATCATCTGGCCTACGATACCGTCGGCGAGGATCATCGAGGGGTTGGTGTATTTGAATGCGAGGTCCATTCCGAGGCCTACGAAGTCAACCATTTCCTGAACGGTGGAGGGGGCGAGCACTATGAGGTGGTAGTCGCCGTGGCCGCCGCCTTTGGTAGCCTGGAAATAGTCGGCCTGCGAGGGCTGGATGGTGCCGAGGCCGGGGCCTCCGCGCATTACGTTGAGGATGAGAGCGGGCAGCGATGCGGCTGCTATGTAGGAGATGCCTTCCTGCTTGAGGGAAACGCCGGGCGACGAGGATGAAGTCATAACCGCCTTGCCTGAGGCGGCGCCGCCGTATACCATGTTGATGGCGGCCACTTCGCTTTCAGCCTGGAGCACTGTCATGCCGGTGGTTTCCCAGGGCATTAGCTCTTCAAGCGTTTCGAGTACTTCTGACTGGGGGGTGATAGGGTATCCGAAGTATCCGTCGAAACCGTAGCGGATAGCTGCGTGGGCAATGGCCTCGTTCCCCTTCATGAGTCTTACCTCTTCCATATTAGTGAGATTTGTCTTTTTACGGGTAAAATGTTGGTAGTTGAAAAATGTTGTTTAAACGCCCCGGGAGAATCGGTTTTTCAAAAGAAAAGAATTGATGTTAGAGCGGGGCTGGATGTGAAAGGGACCTTCAGGCTTCCACCTTGACGCGGTACACCTCGATGCAGGCGTCCGGGCATACCCATGCGCATGAGCAGCATCCGGTGCATTTGTCCGGATTCGCCATGTATGCGAAGTGGTATCCGCGGTCGTTTACTTCGTTAGGCTGTAGCGCCAGTGTGCCCGTAGGGCAGGCCACGACGCAAAGGTTGCACCCTTTGCATCGCTCTTTATTCACGGTAATTGCTCCTTTTACTTTTGCCATATAGAGTCTTTGATTTAATAGGTTGCACAAAAGTACAAAATTTTCACCAACCGCGTTCCTCAAATCAATATGTTTTATAACATGTTTTTCCGCCATATCCCCTTTTCCGCCCTTATTCCCTTTTTTATGCGCCCCGCAAACCCCGTTTTTCGTCTTTTTTAACACCCCGCAATTAAAAAATTTCCTCAAATCGTTGGTAGATACACAGATTCTGACTAACTTTGTGGCACTTTTTTAAAACCGACTTGAAATTGGGAAGTTCTTCGCAATATGAGGTTAGACTCGCTTCGCTCTCCGAGGGGGAGCATGAGCGCGTCTTTACGTGCGACACCACATTGTTTTCCGACATGGAAAACTGTGACGTGTTGCACTGTGACGTGCAGGTGACGCTGCACATACGCCGCCGCGGCGACATCTTCTCGCTGCGATTCGTATGCAAAGGCAGTCTCGCCGTGCCCTGCGACCGATGTCTCGACCCGCTGGAGATTCCGGTGGACACCACCTACGACCTTCAGGTGCGCTACGGCCTGGAGTTCGACGACTCGGCCGACAACATCCTGGTGCTCCCCGAGCGCCAGACAATCCTCGACGTGGAGCCTGTCATCTACACCACGCTGATGCTCTGCATCCCGCTGCAGAAACACCACGCCCCGGGCCGCTGTAACCCCGAAATGGCCGAACGCCTCCGCAGCCTCGGCGCCGACAGCGATGACGATGACCCGACACAGGAGGAAGACGGACCCGTTTCCTGAGCGCTAAACAGTAATATGGAGGCACACGCACGCCGTGCGCCACACATTATTAATATATAGGGACCCGCGCCGGCGCCACCATGCGGCGCACACGCGACTTCCCGCAGTAAAATAAACGAACAAAAATAACAATTAAAAGCTAAATAAAAATGGCACATCCTAAACGCAGACAATCGCATACCCGCACGGCAAAACGTCGTACACACGACAAGGCTCTGATCCCGACACTCGCAATCTGCCCCAATTGCGGCGCATGGCACATTTACCACACGGTTTGTGGCGAATGCGGCTACTATCGCGGCAAAATGGCTATCGAGAAGGATCTGGACTAATCCGTGTTGCCGGAAACGGCAGCCCGGCAAGCCGCCGCAGAGTCTGACGCCACGACAGCTCTTCACCGAGGCCGCAGTGCCAGCGAACCACGGTTCCGGCACACGGCCCATAACGCGGTGAAGAGCGTCGGCGCATACAGCTGCCCCTGCCGCACGCCGCGGGTCCGCAGGCAACGTCACTGTGGCGTTGCCCCCTTGTTTTACAATCTGTTATACTTTCAACACACAGCTCGCTAATTATGAACGCGAAAATCAGTGGTATCGCATCCTATGTCCCCGACGACATCCTCGACAACGAGATGCTCTCCGAAATGGTGGACACCAACGACGAGTGGATAACCTCGCGCGTCGGCATCAAGGAGCGCCATATCCTCAAGAAAGAGGGTGAAGGCTCAAGCTACCTCGGCGAACAGGCAGTGAAGAAACTCCTGGCGGAAACGGGCACAAAACCGGAGGAAATAGACCTCCTCATCTGCGCCACATCGAACCCCGACTACCGCTTCCCCTCCACCGCCTCGGTCATCGCACACCGTTGCGGTATGGACCACACCGCCTACGCCTACGACATACAGGGCGCCTGCGCCGGATTCCTGGTGACTCTCCAGGCCGCCAAGGCATACATCGTCTCCGGCCTCTATAAAAAGGTCATCGTCGTGGCCGCCGAAATGATGTCTTCAATGACCGACTATACCGACCGCGCCACCTGCCCACTCTTCGGCGACGCCGCCGGAGCGGTACTCGTAGAGCCTACCGACGAACCGGTGGGTATCATAGACGGTGAGTTCCACATCGACGGCTCAGGCCTCCCCCACCTCGTCATGCCCGCCGGCGGCAGCGTGCTCCCCGCCTCCCACGAAACTGTGGACAACCACCAGCACTTCGTTTGGCAGGACGGCAGGGTGGTCTACAAGAACGCCGTGCGCGACATGCTGTACTCCACCATCTCGGTGATGAAGCGAAACCGCCTCACCGAAGAGGATGTGGACTGGCTCGTGCCGCACCAGGCCAACCTCCGAATCATCGAAGCCATCTCCAATCGCATAGACCTCGCCCCGGAAAAGGTGCTCGTAAACATTCAGAAATACGGCAACACCTCGGCGGCATCGATTCCCCTTTGCCTCGACGAGTACAAAAATCGTCTGCATAAGGGCGACCGCATAATGATGACGGCCTTCGGCGCCGGCTTCACCTGGGGCGCAATGTACCTCATCTGGGCCATCGACCCAAAGGAAGGGGCTCCCAAAGAAGAGGGTAAGGAGGCTTAAGACAGGCCACGAAGCAACGACAGCAAGCCGCGGCGGCGCAGAGAACGATTCCCCCGCCGCGTAAGCTTGACGATATGGAACAACGACCGTGGGGCGGCTTCCCTTTGCCGCCGCACGGCCGTTTCTCAACCCGCCCCGCTTAAACCTTCACCCCCGCTTCCGCGTTTAGTCTGTGGGACAAGAGCGCACGAAGACGCCCTCATAGCCCCGCCGACTTTTAAACTTATTAATTATGGCTGAAGAAATTACTCCCGCAACGCCGCACCGCGCCGGTTTCGTAAATATCGTAGGTAACCCCAATGTAGGCAAGTCAACACTGATGAACGACCTCGTGGGGGAACGTATCTCCATCATCACCTCAAAGGCACAGACCACACGCCACCGCATCATGGGCATCGTCAACACCCCGGAATACCAGATAGTATATTCCGACACCCCGGGCGTGCTCAAACCCAAATATAAACTCCAGGAATCGATGCTCGAGTTCTCCGAAGGCGCCCTCACCGACGCCGACATCCTCCTATACGTCACCGACGTGGTGGAAGATCCGGAGAAAAACAAGGACTTCCTGGATCGCGTGGCCAAGGAGAAAGTGCCAGTACTGCTGGTTATCAACAAGATAGACCTACTTAAGGGGAACGACGACCTCGAAAAGATAGTTGACCGCTGGCACCGGCGCCTCCCGAACGCCGAGATTTTCCCGACATCGGCCACCGAGCATTTCAACATAGACAACCTCAAGGCCCGCATCGTTGAGTTGCTGCCCCCGTCGCCCCCTTTCTTCGGCAAGGACGCCCTCACCGACAAACCGGCCCGATTCTTCGTCACCGAGATAATCCGCGAAAAACTCCTGCTGAACTACGACAAGGAAATCCCATACAGCACCGAAGTGCTGGTCGAGAAATTCGAGGAAAAGGAACGTGCCATCCACATCATGGCCGTCATCTACGTGGAACGCGACTCGCAGAAAGGCATCCTCATAGGCAAGGGAGGCGAGAAAATCAAACGCGTCGGCATCGAAGCACGCGAAGACCTCGAACGCTTCTTCGACAAGAAAATCTACCTCGAACTCTTCGTGAAGGTGGAGAAAGACTGGCGCAACCGCGAGAATAAGCTCCGCGCCTTCGGATATATAGAATAAAACTAAACTTTACGGTGTGCCCGCGAGGCATGCAAGATACATAAAATGAGCAGACTGATAGCAATAGTAGGACGCCCCAACGTGGGCAAATCCACCCTCTTCAACCGCCTGACGCAGACACGCCGCGCCATCGTGGACCCCACCGCCG
>ERZ780208.1066-NODE-1066-length-23738-cov-5.782080_pt1 | contig 23738 bp, 20 predicted proteins | sample MGYA00511167_ERZ780208 | MGnify/ENA primary metagenome ERZ780208 (study PRJEB29588, sample SAMEA2159202) | human gut metagenome | biome: human gut; feature: human-associated habitat; material: faeces | place: Denmark | collected 2008/2010 ...
GTTATAAAAACTTAAATATCAGAGAGTTATAAATTATTCAGTAAACACTAAATAGGAATGGGGGCGGACTATATACGTACGGCCAAACGGACGTAACAGCAAATCTCACCGGTCATGCCACGGCTACGGTTCGCACAGAGCCGAGCAGACGCGGTCCTGAAAGGCCCGGCCGTTGCGGCCGTGCATGACACCCTGGTTGATTATTGCGAAGCACAATGTGTGACCGTTGGCGGCGGTACAATATCCTGCCAGCGAACTGATACCGGTCAGCGTGCCGGTCTTGGCTCTGACATTGCCGTCGGTGAAACTGCCGTGCATGCGCTTGGCCAGCGTGCCGTCCTGTCCAGCCACGGGCAGCGAGGGAAGCAGGTGAAGATATATGTCGGTGTTCTGATAGGCATAGCGCAGAAGCCGCACTTCAAGTTCCGCCGACACATAATTATATAATGACAAGCCGCTGCCGTCGGCAATCTTATAGCTGTTTCCGTCAAGTCCCGTCCGGCTGATCATCCGCCGTATGACGGAGCGGGCATGGGACGCGCGTGCCGGCCGGCGGCCTTCAGCAGCCGCAATCTGATAGAACATCGCTTCGGCCGAGAGATTGTCGCTGTCCTTCATCATCCGCATGAGCACCTGGTCGATGGTGTGAAACCGCGTGCAGACGATATAGGCACCGTCCGGCAGAGCCTCCTCCGTCAGGTAGGCATCCACCGTCACCCCAGCCTCGCGCAGCTCCTCGGCCAGCCGCTCCGTGAATCTATCCTTGCGGGAGATGAGAAGCGGCGAGAGAACGGGATTGTCGTCGTCCCAGCACCATCCCTCGCCCAGCCTGTCAGCGTCCTTCATCGACTTGTCGGCCACGATGCGCCCGCGTATCGTGTCGACACCCATCTGGCGCACGGACTCCACGAAAGCCTTCATGTCGTCACTGTTGAACAGCGGATCGAAGCCGCCGACGCACCACACATCGCCAGTCAGCGTGCCGTTGTCAATCGCGCCGGTATAGTAGAGCGACGTGCGCAGCTGGTAGGAACCGCCAAGCCGGTCGATTGCCGCGACGGCCGTAACGACTTTCATCGTCGATGCCGGACGCATCATCTGCCGCTCATTATGGCGGAAGATTGTGCTGTCGGCCGTCAGGTCATAGACCATCAGGCCCACCTGTGACGTCTCAAACATGCTGTTCTCCAGCAGCCGGCCGATGCGCGCCTGAACGTTCTGAGGCCACGGCAGCGAGAAATCGACGGCGGCAGTGTCGGCAGCCAGCGTGTCACAAATCAGCGAATCAGCCTCGGCCCCAGTCTCCTCGGCCTCGTCCGGCAACGGATGCTGCGCCATGAGCACGGTTGAGACCAACAGTGCCGGAAGCAGGAAGATATATCGAAGTAAGTTTGTTCTCTTCATCTGATATATAGCAATGTATGAAACCATCAATAATATATGAATATCACAACGAATACTTAGTTGTTGTCTGCCTCATTCCTTACCCACCCACCGCGTATAGAACACGTGGAGTGCGGCATATATCACCACGGCAGATATCCAGCCGGCCACGACGTCGATGGCATAGTGAGCGTAGATATAGACCGTCGAGAGACAGAGAAGGACATATAGCGGCGTGAGCCAGTAGAGCAGACGACGGTTGCACGACGACCACGCAAGGATCATGAGAATCGTGCTCACACCCACGTGGCTGCTGGGGAACGCCGCCGTCGGCCGTTCGCCGGCGTCGTGGGCCTCGCGCACCATGTCATAGAAGAAGCCGCCGCTCCATCCCGGTGTCGCCAAGGCGGCGGTGTGGTCGGCGAAATAGTGGCCAAGGTCGGGGAAATGGCCGAGAGCAATCCCGTCGAGACCGACCGCCTCATAATAGTATTGCGGTCCGGCGACGGGCACGAAAATATATATCACGTAGTAGATGAAGAACGACGTAAGGACGATGAACGACGCGCGACCGAACTGTTCATATCTCCACACGAAGAAGAACAGGGTCACAAGGGCAATCATGGGATAGTAGGCCGTATATCCGAGACACATCAGCTCGCTGAACACGGCGTTCCCGCATTTCTCCGCGAAGAGCAGCGAGGGCTGACATCCGAACAGCGTCTGCTCATAACGGGCGAAGACGTGGTCGAGATTTGCGAACATCCGGTTGAACTCATACGTGTCGGGATACCACCACGAGAGCAGCGCCATCTGCGCCACGATGCGGCACAGGCGTGTGAAACGGCAGGGCACCATCCTGTAGACGGCCCACAGCGCGACCGTCATAGCCACAATCTGCACACGTCCCCACAGCATAGCCACCGGATCGGCGAGCTTGGTGTAGGTGAAAAGCATGAGCAGCAGGGTGAATACGAGATAGCCCATCACGGCCCACTCCAGGGCTAACAGTCCTTTAGTGGGCTTCTTCTCTATCCTAAAAAGGGTCTTTATAAAGTTCACTTTTATATTTCTAAATTATAAATTCTAAATTATCAGTCCATTCCGGACGGCCCGTCTATTTCCGGTATGTTTCCGGTTGTACATAACATTAATCACCATCTCATCCTTGTTGCAATCCTGCCCGCAATTCATAAGTCAGGATTATCATCACAGCCAGCCGTTCTCCAGATACCATTTCACCGTCTGCTTCACGCCCCTTTCGAGGTCATACTGAGGACTGTAACCCAGCTCTTCGACTGCCGGACGGATGTCGCAGCGCCAGTTCCGCTGGCGCATGATGTTATACTTATCGTTGTTGAGGGCCGAAATCTGTCCCGTCATGCGGCCGATGTATTCTCCGAAGAACGTCACCACGCGCAACACCCATATCGGCGCCTTGATGCGCAGGAGCCACGGCCGGCCCAGTTCGCGGTGAATGAGGTCGCTGAACGTGCGGGAGGAGTAGACCCGTCCGTCGCTGAGGAAATATTTCCGTCCGTTGCGTCCGCGTTCGATGGCGAGAAAAACGGCCTGCACGACATCCTCAACATAGACAAAGGTGAGGTCCTGCGGCTTGTATCCGACCGAGAAATCGGTATGTCCCTTGATGCTCTTGGCCATCAGGAAGTAGTCGCGTTCGCGCGGTCCGTAGACTCCGGTGGGGCGCAGCGTCACACAGGGGAAGTCCGTCAGCGAGTCGAGAAAGCGCTCGCTCTCCAGCTTGCTGCGTCCGTAGGCCGTGTTGGGCTGCGGCGTGTCGGTTTCGAGGATTTCGCCGTAGGGCTGCGTCTCGCGCACAGGGCCGTAGACACTGAGACTGCTCACATAGACAAAGCGGCGCAGTGGCATCTCCGTGTCCCGCAGGGCGTTCACGAGATTGCGCGTCCCCTCGGTGTTGATACGGAAGAAATCATCGGCATGGAGACACTTGGTGGCTCCGGCAGCGTGGACGACATAGTCGAAACTAAGGCCCTTCAGCTGTCCGACCATCTCCTCGCGGCTGTCGAGATTGAGCTCGACGAAGTTTATCCGCGGGTCCGTGAGATACTTGCGGCTGCTCGTCCGGCGCACTGCCGCCCAGACTTCCATGCCCCGCCGCAAGGCTTCGCTGACGATAAAACTGCCGATAAAACCGCTCGCTCCTGTGATAAGAATGTTCATAAGTGTTACATTTTGGCTACAAAGGTACGATTTTAAAATAAATTATTACTCCCCAACGGCCAAAATACGGATTTATTTTGTTACTTTGCAAGGGGATGGCCACCAGCCGACATAACGCAAAGGAGGCCTCCCCGTCCAGCAACGGGGCCTTTACAGGCGGCCGGCGGACTATTATTAACTAAACAACGGAATATTATGGGAAAGAAAAAAGGAGGCAAACTTCTGTCAAAGAATCAGGTCGGCGAGGCGCTGCTGAGATTCTTTCAGGCAAGGCCGAACGAGACTTTCAGTTTCAAACAGATATTCAAGGCGCTCAAGTTCACCACCCACCCGCTGAAGATGCTGGCCATCGACACGATGGAGGAGATGGCGTGGGACGACTTCCTGACGCGCGTCAGCGACAACAGCTACCGTCTCAACACAGCCACTCAGGTTCAGGAGGGCCGTTTCCGCCGCAAGGCGAACGGCAAGAACAGCTTCATTCCCGACGACGGCGGACTGCCGGTCTTCGTGGCTGAGCGCAACTCGATGTGGGCGCTCGACGGCGACCGCGTTCAGGTGACGTTCATGGCGCGCCGCCAGAAGCACATCCGCGAGGCCATGGTGACGGCCATCATCAAGCGCGCCCACGACACGATGGTCGGACGGCTGCGCGTGGAGGACGACATGGCTTTCCTCGTGACGCAGGACAACATCTTTGCCAACGACATCATCATACCCAAGAACAAGCTCAAGGGCGGAAAGACCGACCAGAAGGCCGTCGTCCGCGTCGTGCGCTGGCCGGACGACAACCACCGCAACATCATCGGAGAGGTCATCGACGTACTCGGCGAACAGGGCGACAACGACGTCGAGATGCACGCCATCCTGGCCCAGTACGGACTGCCCTACCGCTATCCGCGCGAGGTCGAAGAGGCTGCGGAGAAGATTTCGGCCGAGATCACGCCCGAGGATGTCGCCGAGCGCGAGGACTTCCGCGGCGTCTTCACGTGCACCATCGACCCGCACGACGCCAAGGACTTTGACGACGCGCTGTCGATAAGACACCTCGAAGACGGCGACAACAAAGGACTCTGGGAGGTCGGTGTCCATATCGCCGACGTCTCCCACTATGTCACCGAAGGCTCCGTCATCGACAAGGAGGCCGTCAAGCGCGCCACGAGCATCTATCTCGTCGACCGTACGATACCGATGCTGCCCGAACGGCTCTGCAACTTCATCTGCTCTCTGCGCCCCGACGAGGACAAGCTGGCCTACTCCGTCATCTTCGTCATGGACGACGAGGGTGAGGTGCGCAGCTGGCATCTGGCCCATACCGTCATCCGCAGCCAGCGCCGCTATGCCTATGAGGAGGTGCAGACGCTGCTCGAACAGAACGGTGTCAAGGACGGAACGGGCGAGCCCGCACCTGCTCCGGGACCGGACGGCTACACCGGCGACAACGCCGCGGAGCTGATCCAGCTCGACCGGCTGGCCAAGAAGTTGCGTGCGGCGAGGTTCAAGAACGGCGCGGTCAAGTTCGACCGTGAGGAGCTACGCTTCGACATCGACGAAAAGGGCAAGCCCACGCGCTGCTATTTCAAGAAGTCGAAGGACGCCAACAAGCTCATCGAGGAGTTCATGCTCCTGGCCAACCGCACCGTCGCCGAGAGCGTCGGACGTGTCAAGAAGGGTCAAAAGGCAAAGACGTTGCCCTACCGAATCCACGACCAGCCGGACCCTACAAAGCTGGAGACGCTGCGGTCGTTCGTCGTCAAGTTCGGATATAAGATGAAGACGGCCGGAACGCGCGGTGCCATATCGAAGAGCCTCAACACGCTTCTCGACGAGTGCGCCGGACGGAAGGAGCAGAAGCTCATCGAGATTGTGGCCCTCCGGGCGATGATGAAGGCGAAATACAGTGTCCACAACATCGGCCACTACGGTCTGGCGTTCGACTACTACACCCATTTCACCTCGCCCATCCGCCGCTATCCCGACACGATGGTTCACCGGCTCCTCACCCGCTATCAGCAGGGCGGCCGCTCGGCCAACAAGGACCACTACGAGGAGCTCTGCGAGCACAGCAGCGAGATGGAACAGATTGCTCAGAACGCCGAACGCGACTCCATCAAGTATAAGATGGTTGAGTTCATGTCCGACAAGCTGGGCGAGGTCTTCGACGCCCACATCAGCGGCATACAGAGCTACGGAATCTACTGCGAGATTGACGAGAACCACTGCGAGGGCATGGTGTCGCTCCACGACCTCGGTGACGACTACTACGATTTCGACGAGAAGAACTATTGTCTCGTCGGCCGCCGCCATCACCACACCTACCAGCTGGGCGACCCCGTGCGCATCAAGGTGGCCAAGGCCAACATCGAGAAGAAGCAGCTCGACTTCGTCATAGCCGAAGAGTGACGGACGGGACGATGGTAGATGTTAGATGTCAGATGTCAGATGTTAAATGGTAGATGTCAAATGTTAGGCAGCAAAAGGCAAGTGACATCTGACATTTACCATTTAACATCTGACATCTAACATCTACCATGTCATCATAATATCAAGAATTTAACACTTCAGAAATCGCGGAAAACCGCGAAAAACAGCAACGGCGGACATTTTTTCCGCCGTTTTTTGTGCTCCGGCATGACCCGTCGGGAACGATTTCCGACCAAGGAGGGCCTCCCGGGGTTGCGATAAGGCCGCCGTCATCATGCGACGGGACCGCCGTTGCAACGCCGTAAGGGCCTTGTCGCAATCTCGTAAGGCCCTTACGGCAAGACCGGAAAAATCCTGTCGTTTTCACACAAAACCCATTCCACTGATAATCAGACGTTTACGTAAAACAACAAAAACCGGCCGATTTTTCGCAAAAAACGCCCCGCAAAAGTGATAACGCGACTTTTCCGCAGTCTTTTGTCGTCATTATTCCGAGTTTTTAACATTTCAAGAAGCGTCCATTTCCTGTCGTCAGAACAAGAGATAATGCCGTCGGCGGATTATAAAAATATTAAAATATGAATTTCATCCAATTCCCCTCATTGCCCCATCAGCCTCTAAACATGATTGCGGAAATGTTCCACTCCGATAGCTTCAAGCAATAATTTATAAAACTTTTCGGTGATTTTTCTTGGTTATCACGGAAGAAACGAGTATTTTTGCATGTTTAACGTATGTCTGAAGAAAGGTTCATATCGCAATGTGTCGCAGCGGACAAGGCTGGTTATGAGTGTCTGTCGGAACTCTATGAGTCAATGTCTCAGACCCAAGCCACAGTTATCTACGTCGACTTCACAAACTGCAAGGAGTTTGACGCGAACCTTGCTGCCGTAATAGGTGCCATTTTGGACAAACTGACGGAAGACGGACACAGAATATTCCTAAGGAGTCCGAAATCGCCGGGAGTGAAACGGGCACTGTCAAGGAACAAGTTCTTCAGAGCCTTCGACCTCGAAACAAAATATGAGGACCGCGAAAACTATATCGAATACCGTCGGTTCGGCGTTTCTGACACTTTGGCTTTCAAGGAATATATCGACACGGAACTTATACGAAAGGAACGGTTTCCCTCGTGTTCTGACAAAGCGAAGCTGAAGATTATCGAAAGTATCTACGAGATATTCGCCAATGCCGTCAGCCACAGCGGATGTGACTGGGTCTATTGCTGCGGAGAAGTGCATACGCGGAAAGGGAAGACCATGCTTGACATAACATTCGTGAACCTTGGAAAATCAGTTGTGGACAACGTCAACAACTTCCTGACGGGCAAAGGACTCGGCTGCATGGACTCCTGCAAGACATTGGAATGGGCTTTTGTCGAAGGCCACACGACAAAGCAAATGCCGGGAGGACTCGGACTTGCCATACTGAAACAGTTCATCGGAATGAATGACGGCACAATCCAGATGATTTCCGGAGATGCCATGCTGGAATTTGAAGGAGACAAAACCTGGAACACAGAACTGGCCAAATGGTTTCCCGGTACGATAGTGACAGTGGAATTCAACTGTGACGACAAGAAAACATATATGATGACGGACGAGATTCCCGACAGGAACAACATTTTTTAAACACAATCTTATTTATACTTATGATAAAAATCAAGATAGACGATTTCGTAACCCTCAACCAAGGTATCACATCCGAAGAAGGACAGCCCATCTACCAAAAGATAGTGGACGGTCTTTCCCACAATGAGGATGTGACACTCGATTTTGAAGGCATGACTTTCCTTACCACAGCTTTCTTGAATGTAGCTATCGGCACGCTCTATCGTGACTACACCAGCGAACAGCTGCAGACGAGACTCTACATCGTCAATGCCAATGACGAGACTATAGCCCGTATCAAGAAAGTGACGGACAACGCCAAGGCTTTCTATAGCGACGAAGACAAGTTCAACCAAACTGTCGAGGACATCCTGAATGGCAACATGTAAAATAAAGGACCACGAAGTGTCGCCTGCTTACAGCTATATCTTCGACACAAACGTCTGGATTTACCTCTTTGCACCTATCGCCGGGGCCAAGAAATATAAACAGAAAGTCTACAGTCAACTGCTGAAAGACATCGGTTTGAGAAAGGCAACCATCTGGATCAGCTCAATCATCGTGTCTGAATATGTCAATGCGGTGCTCAGGCTGGCGTTCAAGCAGTGGATGCGCAGCAACGGTCTGTATCAAGCTGACTTCAAACATGACTTCCGCCCGACAGCCGACTACAAGGCAGCGCTTGCCGACGTAAAGCTCCAAGTGAAAGCCATACTCGATGTGTGCGCTTGCCGACCGGACGATTTCAACCAGATTGACGTCGGTGGCATCATAGATTCCATGAACACAACATCCTATGACTTTGGCGACGCGATGATTGCAGATATATGCAACCGCAACAAGGAATTTCTTCTCGTCACCGACGATTCTGACCTCACTCTGGCGAAAGTACCTTTCACCATTATAACTGCATAACAAGAAATCAGAAATTTGTCCGCCCCGACTATAACAAACAAATAAGCGAACAAGCAAATGACCAAACAACTACACCGCATCACTCTGGCCGTAACCGCACTGCTCATGACGTTCGTCGGCAGCGCCGTGGCAACGCCGAATGTCGTCATCACACCGGAACAGCTGACCGAGGACAACCTCGTGCCCATCAACCGGACGACGGCCGTATTTAAGTTCACCGTCGAAGCGACCGACCTGCCCTCCGCCGCTCCAATCTATCTCACGGGAGGCGACGACGCGTTCAGCCTCAGCCACGACGTCATTCCGGCCGGAACGTCGACAACGGAAATCATCCTGAGCGTCACACCCGCCACGATGGGAACCCACAAAGGCGGCATCACGTTCGATTTCGACGCCATCAATCCCGAGCTCAATCAGGGATATACGTTCACGACCAAGGCCTACGACCCCGACCATCTGCCCGTCGTCACGCTCAGCCAGACCGAGGTGACGCTCGAAGCGAAGGTCGGCGAACGCACGGAGACGACCGTGACGCTGATGCCCGACCACTGTTTCGACTACATCAACGTCAAATCCGGCGATGCCGTGGGCACGGGCATCATCATCGGAAGCACGCTCTATCTTCCCAACATAGCCGAGCAGAACGTCCGGCTGACCTTCCAGCCGAAGACGGCGGGCACGGTGACGCAGACGTTCACGTTCACCACGACGCTCGGCTCACCGGTTGTGCTCACCGTGACGGGAAAGGCCACAGGCGAAGAGGAGCCGGAGGAGAAAGAGGGCGACGAGTTCCTGCTGGACACGTCAGCACCGGCAACACGCTATGAACAGGACTTCGAGAACGTCGAACGCAACAAGACGCTGTCCGTCAGCGGCTGGACCAACGTGGCCGAAAACGGCACACGGGCATGGTGGGGCTACGTGACCGAGGGCAACGACGCCTTCAAGGCCGCCAAAGCGACGCTCTATGACTCGAAGATAAGTGAGGGCAGCGGCACGCCGGCGAGCATGCTTCTCGTCAGCCCCGCCCTCGACTACAGGAACGCGAAGAACCGCGTGCTGGCTTTCCGCCTCATGGGCCAGTTCCTCCACGAAGGTCAGGCCGAGACGCTCGACGTCTGTCTGATTGAGATGGTCGACGGCCAGCCTGCTGTCTATCCGATGGGCGGGTTCGACGTTCCGGCCAAGGAGGACGAGAGCGGGACATGGATACCATACACGGTGGACATGAGCCTCATTCCGGACATGCCCGACGTGTTCTTCATCGGCTTCCGCCTGTCGGCCGAACGCAGCTCCGGCTCTACGGCGACATACTACATCGACGATTTCAGCTGGGGCGTAGCCGAAAGCTCCGGCATAGCCTCTGCTGTCACATCCGGAACGTCCGACACGGCTGTATATAGTCTGCAAGGCATACGTGTGGCCGGAAATGCGTCGCAAGAGACGCTCCGCACGCTGGCCCCGGGCGTATATATCGTGGGCGGAAAGAAGATTGTCGTCAGATGAAGAAAGCTCTCCAAAACGGTCACGTTGAACCTTGTAGGAACATATTTTTCCCTACAAGTCTCTTATAACTGAGGCTGCATCAGAAAAATAACACTAACATAACGCGACACAAGAGACAAGACGCAAAGACGCGAAGGAATCTTTTTATCCTCCGCGTCTTTGCGTCTTTGTGTTTAAAAGAATATCAAAATCCGCTTCCCGCTCAAAAAAGACGCGGCGTCCCGTCGTCGGATGGTCAAATTCCAGCCTTGCGGCATGGAGGCACAGCCGTTCGGCGGGCTGCCCGTAGAGCGCGTCGCCGACGATGGGGCGGCCGAGACCGGCGGGATGGGCACAGTGGACACGCAGCTGATGGGTGCGGCCGGTGAGCGGGTGAAGCTCCACAAGAGTGCGACCGAGACCGTCGGTGGACAGCAGGCGACACTCCGTCACGGCAGGACGGCCGTTGACGCGGTCGACGACCTGACGCGGACGGTCCAACGGATCGGGACGGAGGGGAAGGTCGATTGTGAACTGATGACCCGCGGGAACGGGAGGAACCGTAGCGGCGGATGCGGAAGAGGCCGGCGAGAGTAGCGCCATGTATGTCTTGCTGACCGTCCGGGCGGCGAACTGAGCCTGAAGATTGTGATATGCCGCCAGCGTCTTGGCCACGACGAGCAGTCCCGACGTGTCCATGTCAAGCCGGTGGACCATCATCGGCCCTTCGGCGTCGGGACAGTGCATGCGCATCAGCGACAGCACCGAACGGCGGCTGCTGCGGCCGGGAACGGAAAGCATGCCGGCCGGCTTATCGACCACGACGATGGCGCTGTCCTCATAGACAATCTCCAGCCGGCCGCCGTCGTCAGCCGCCAGCGGGTCCGAGTCGACGTCCAGCCCGCCGAGCATGTGGGTCAGTATCGGCAGACACTTGCCCCGACAGGCGGGATAGTAGTGGAGGTGGTGGCGTATCTCCGTGCGCGGCGACTCTCCCCACCAGAATTCAGCCATGCACAGCGGCCGCAGCCCGTGACGGTAGGCATGCTGGAGGAGCTTCGGAGCGCAGCAGTCGCCGGCTCCGGAGGGCGGAATGGTACCTGTGGCGGCGGCGAAGATGTCCATGAGCGTCCGGCTGTTGCCGGCGGCGTCCGTCACTTCATACTGCGTGAAGAGCCATCGCTGAAGGTCGTCGGACATGCGACGGCGCCGGTAGCGCAGCTCGTCTATCTGTCCGTCATAGACGGCGAGGCGCGCTTCGGCCTCTGACACGAGCCCTGCCCAATGGTGGCGCAGACGCTTCAGTTCGGCTTTCTGATGCTGGCTCTCACGGATGAGCAGGGCCTCATCACAGCCTTCGGCGCGCTGACGGTCGCGGCACAGCTTCGCCCCGGCCATCATCCGGCGGTAGGCGTCTACAGCCTCATCTCCCTGACGGCGCACGTCGGCCAGCGCTCGGGCGGCGGCCATGCGCTCCGGAGACTGCTGCAAGGCCGCGACCTGATGGTTGACAGCGGAGATTTCGGCCTCGCGGGTCTTGAAATAGCCGTCCGGCTGCTGCGAGTCGAACACCGGCGGGACAAACCATGGCCAGTCGTTGCGCCCGCCGATAAGGCCGGAATAGGCGGCGAGAAAGGCTGTCCGCCCGTCGGGACAGGCCACGACGAGAACGCCGAACATCTTTCCGCGGCCCACCTCGTCGCTCCATGCGGCTGCCGTCGTATCATCCGGAGCATTTCCTGAACCACGTCCGGCCGTCTCAATATACCGCCGTACCTCGGCGGCAGCGGCCTCGCAGAGCGGATGAGGAACGTAGCAGAAAGGATAGGTGAACCGCTGAGGAGGCGCGACGGACGGCTCCATCGGATGGAGCCATGACGGCGTTGCGGCAACGGATATGTGCTGAATGTTGTCTTGCATGGATGCAAAGTTACGCTTTTTTCCTGACATAAAGCGCCTCCCGGCACACAAGAGCGCGTTTCCGGACAGCGGCGGCGCCACGGCTCCGTCATAAACATACGACTGACAAGTTTCTCAAGCATAAAAAATAATAGTGTAAACCATCATAGTAATAAGCCAAGAAACTGTCAAGTAAAACCAGTATCATACAAACAGAGACCTTTTTTTCAACGCAAAGGCCGCGGAGGCGCAAAGTTAGAAATGTCTCTGTTTCTCCGTGTCTTTATGCCCTTGCGTAGGAACGTTATGCTGCCACGGAAGACTGCCGTTTACTTAAAAATTGTTCCTTTTTTCCGTAATAATATTAAATTTAAAAAGCAGGACGGCTTTCGGCATGTTATTTTCTTTGCCGTCTCGTCGGAAAATTTTATCTTTGCAAGCGGTTTATTAATGACTATACATATTTATATTTATGAATAAGAAAATTGTTATGCCACTCGCCGTGGTGATATTGCTGCTGATAGCAGGCATCGGGTATCTGACCTTCAGTCTCGTCCAACAGAAGGAAGCCAACAAGGAAATGCAGGAACTGGCCGATCTGGACAAGAAGGAAATGGAGAACGAGTATGAGCAGTTCGCCCGTCAGTACAGCGAGATGATGACTCAGATAAACAACGACTCCATCGTCGAACAGCTCACACAGGAGCAGCTGCGCACGCAACAGCTGCTGGAGGAGCTCAAGAACGTCAAGAGCACCAACGCCCGCGAGATTGCACGACTGAAGAAAGAGCTGGCCACCGTGCGCGCCGTGTTGCGCAACTACGTGCTGGAGATTGACTCGCTCAACCGCGTCAACCAGACCCTGACCGACGAGAATGAGCGCATGAAGAACCAGTACAGCGAGGCGACACGACAGATCGAGGGCCTGAGCAGCGAGAAAGCGTCGCTCTCGGAGAAAGTCGCCATCGCCGCACAGCTGGACGCCACGAACCTCCGGATGATCATCAAGAAGAAGAACGGCAAGGTCGTGAAGAAGATAAAGGACTGCCGCAACATTGAGGTGGCATTCACCATAGCGCGCAACGTGACCGCTCCGAACGGCATGAAGACATTCTACGTACGCATCACCACTCCCACCGGGGCGGTGCTCGGCAACGGCGCCACGTTCCCGTATGAGGACCGCAACATCGAGTATTCGATGAAGAAGAGCATGGAATACACCGGTGAGGAGCTACAGGTGAGCACCTATTGGAACGTGGCCGAATTCCTCAGCGCGGGCAACTACACGGTGAGCATCTTCGCCGACGGCAACATGATTGGCTCGCGCACATTCCAGTTCAAATAAGGAAAAACTTAAATAACCGTCTTATGAAGCATCTGATAGGAATAGCCCTCATCTCGGGCTTTGTCCTGCCGGCTGCCGCACAGCGTGTTCTCTGTCTTGACAGCTGCAGGGCCATGGCTCTGCGCAACAACAGGCAGGTGGCCGCAGCGGAGATAAAGCAGGACATGGCGCGCAACATGAGGAAATCGGCACGGACGAAATACCTGCCGCACGTCAACGCGATGGGCGGATATGTCTACTCCAGCCGGGAGGTCTCAATCCTCAACGGAGAGCAGAAAGACGCCTTGGGAAATATCGGAACGGGAACGTCACAGGGCATCGGACAGGCCATGGAGGGCATCGGCAACAGTCTTACCGACGCCCAGAAAGCGGCACTCGGACAGCAGCTGGCCGGATTCGGCGTGTCACCCGCAGACCTCGCGGCCGGCATCAACGGCCATCTTGCGGCCTTAGCTTCGGGACTGAACGCCCGCGGACAGGCCATTGCCGACGCTTTCCGCACCGACACGCGCAACATGTTCGCCGGCTCGGTGATGGTGACGCAGCCGCTGTTCATGGGCGGTGCCATCGTCGCCATGAACCGCATGGCGGACATCGGCGAGTGGATGGCGGAAAACAGTGGCGACGCCACACGTCAGGCGACGATATATGACACGGACCGGGCCTATTGGATGGTGGTTTCGCTCCGCCATAAGAAGCGCTTGGCCGAGAGTTATCTCGGGCTTGTCCGCCAGCTTTCGGCCGACGTCGACAAGATGATCACCGAGGGTGTGGCCACACGGGCGGACGGTCTGAAGGTGGCCGTGAAGGTCAACGAGGCTGAGATGACGCTCTCGCAGGTTGACGACGGACTGACGCTGGCACGCATGCTGCTCTGTCAGACGTGCGGCATGCCGCTCGACGAGCAGTTCACGCTGACGGACGAGAACAGCGACGACCTCACCGTGGGACTGTCGGCGGCGGACGACCGGGACATCGCCGACGTCATAGAGCGCCGTCCTGAGCTGCGCATGCTACAGAACACGGTCGACCTGAGCCGTCAGGCGACGAACATGCTGAAGGCCGGCAATCTCCCGAAAGTGGGTCTCTTCGGCGGCTATACGGTGACGAATCCGAACGTCTATGACGGTTTCCACAAGAAGTTCGGAGGCGTGTGGAACGTCGGTGTCGTGGTCAGCGTGCCGGTATGGAACTGGGGCGACGTGGCCTATAAGGTGAGGGCGGCAAAGAACGCCACCGCCATCGCCGAACTGGAACTCAGCGAAAGCCGCGAGAAAGTGGAGCTGCAGGTGAGCCAAAGCCGGTTCAAAGTGACCGAAGCGGACAAGCGGCTGGCCATGGCACAGGCCAACATACGCAACGCGGAGGAAAATCTCAGATGTGCCAACGTCGGTTTCAGCGAGGGAGTGATTCAGAGCACCACCGTCATGGAGGCGCAGACGGCATGGCTTCAGGCACAATCGCAGAAGATTGACGCCGAAATCGACGTCCGTCTGAGCCGCGTCAACCTCGACAAGGCGCTCGGAACACTGGAATAAGGGGACGCGAAAGAAACATAGAGGGTTCACAACAACAATAATATAAGGAATATAGAGTATGTCAGTCAAATCTCAACACAACAATATTCTGCAGGCAATAGCAGGCTTTACGCTGGTGGTCATCATCGTCGGTGTCATCGGCTATTTCACCATCGGCAATGAGCCGGACGTCATCCAGGGTCAGGTCGAGGTCACGGAATACAGGGTTTCGAGCAAGGTTCCGGGCCGTATTCTGGAACTGCGGGTGAAGGAAGGTGACTATGTAAAGGTCGGCGACACGCTCGCCATACTTGATGCGCCGGATGTAAGGGCCAAGATGACTCAGGCACAGAGTGCCGAAGAAGCCGCCGCGGCCATGGACGAGATGGCCCGGGCGGGCGCAAGGGCGGAACAGATAAGAGGTGCCTATCAGCTTCTCCAGCAGGCAAAGGCCGGCGCGGAAATTGCCGAGAAGTCCTACAAACGTGTCCAGCGGCTCTACGAAGAGGGCGTCATGACGGCCCAGAAGCGTGACGAGGCGCTGGCCAACTATAAGGCGATGGAAGCTCAGATGAAGGCCGCGCAGAGCCAGTATGACATGGCGCGCAACGGAGCACGCCGCGAGGAGAAGATGGCGGCTGCCGCACAGGTGGGCCGCGCACGCGGTGCCGTGGCGGAAGTGGGCTCATATATCAACGAAACCGTACAGACGGCGCAGATGGAAGGCGAGGTCAGCGATGTCTTTCCCAAGGTCGGCGAGCTTGTCGGAACGGGGTCGCCGATAATGACTATCGCCGTGATGAAAGACCTATGGGGCACGTTCAACGTCCGCGAAGACTATCTTCAGGGACTGAAGGTCGGCGACGAGCTGACGGCATTTGCCCCGGCTTTCGGCAAGGACATACGCATGAAGATCTACTATATCAAGGACGAGGGCAGCTACGCCGTGTGGAAGGCGACCAAGGCCAACGGCCAGTATGACCTGAAGACGTTTGAGGTCAAGGCACGACCGGTGGAGAAGACTGACGGTCTGCGCCCCGGCATGTCGCTCATCATCAACCGCGGTAAATAAGAAAGAAACGTGGCAGCATCCGGATTCATAAGAAACATGGGACGAGTGGCACGCCGTGAGCTGTCATTCATCATCCGCCAGCCAATCTATTGGTTCTGCATGGTGGTCTTTCCGCTGCTGGCCACGGTGTTCTTCACGTCCCTGATGGACGAAGGCCAGCCGCAGGACATGCCGGTGGGGATTGTCGACTGCGACAACACGTCAACCTCACGACGGCTCATCCGCAATCTGGATGCGTTCCAGAGCACCCGTGTCGTGGCACGCTATCCGAGTGTCAGCGATGCGCGCAGGGCCATACAGCGCAACGAGATATACGCTTTTCTGTATATTCCCAAAGGCACGGCCGAGCAGTTGACGGCCGGACGTCAGCCAAAGGTGTCGTATTATTATAGCCTGACGTCTCTGACAGCCGGCGCACTGCTGTTCCGCGACCTGAAGACAATAACCACGTTGGGCTCCGCCGCCGTCGGTCAGGCGACGATGACGGCACGCGGATATACGCCGCAACAGATTCGTACGTTCCTCCAGCCAATCGTCATCGACCTTCATCCGATTTCCAATCCGTGGACAAACTACAACATCTACCTCAGCACTGTGCTTGTCCCAGGACTGATAATGCTTTTCATTTTCCTCGTCACGGCCTATTCCGTAGGCACGGAGCTGAAGTTCGGACGCTCCCGCGGCTGGCTTACGGCGGCCGGAGGAGACATCGTCGCCGCTGTGGCGGGCAAGCTGTTGCCGCAGACCGCGGTCTATCTGACCGTCATGTACGCATATATGTATTATGTATTCGGAGTGCTCGCGTTCCCCCACCCCGGCGGTACGGCATCGCTGTTGCTGCTCGGTCTGCTCGCCGTCCTGGCCTCACAAGGGTTCGGAGTGTTCATGTTCGGGCTCATTCCGTCGTTGCGTCTGTCGATGAGCACGTGCGCTCTGTGGGCTGTCCTGAGCTTCTCGATAGCCGGTTCGGCCTATCCTTTGGCCGACATGGACGCCCCGCTGCAATCGCTGGCATGGCTTTTCCCGCTCAGACACTACTTCATGACATATCAGATCGTGGTGTTCAACGGCTTCCCCCTCACCGACGCATGGATGCACGTGGCGGCCCTGACGGCCTTTGCCCTCCTCCCTATCACGATATTTGGAAGGCTCCGCCACGCCATGCTCAACTATGTCTATACGGAATAGGCGACCGAAAACAATACGGCAGACTGTTTTTGCAGCATAAAAGAAACTCCAAGACAATATATATGAAGACTACAGGATTTTGGAACAGGACATTGGAAGGACTGTACGACGCCTGTCACGTGTGGGCACAGGAGATGAAAGGCGTGGTCAGGGACGAGGGAGTGCTCATCTTCTTCATTCTCGTTCCGCTGGCTTATCCGCTTCTGTACTCATGGATATACAACAACGAGGTGGTCCGCGAGGTGCCCGTCGTGGTCGTGGACGACTCCCGCAGCTCGATGAGCAGGGAGTTCGCGAGACGCTGCGACGCCTCACCCGACGTCATGGTGAAACACTACGCGGCCGACATGGAGGAGGCACGGGCGCTCGTAGGCCATCAGGACGCGAAGGGAATCTACTATATCCCGGCCGATTTCTCCACCCGGTTGGCCCGCATGGAGCAGACCGCCGTCAGCGTCTACTGCGACATGAGCCTCATGCTGACATACAAGGCCGTATTCCAGACGGCCACCGCCGTGTCGCAGGAGATGAACCGCGACATACAAATAAAGCTCTCCGGCAACCATACCGACCGCGAGGACGACATAACGACGATGCCGCTGAAGAGCGAGGATGTCCCGATGTTCAATCCGACCGGCGGCTACGGCAACTTCATCCTGCCCGGCGTGCTCATGCTCATCATCCAGCAGACGCTCGTCCTCGGCATCGGTCTGGCAGCCGGAACGGCCCGTGAGAAGAACCGTTTCCGCGAACTCATCCCCATCAGCCGCCACTATCGCGGCGTGCTTCGCATCGTGACGGGCAAGACGATGTGCTATCTGATGATATATGCCGTCGTCTCCGCCTACGTCACACTCGTCATCCCGCGGCTCTTCCGCTTTGTCGACATGGTTCAGGCCGGCACTCTGACGGCCATCCTTCTGCCCTATCTGCTGGCCTGTATCTTCTTCGGCATGACCGTCTCATGCCTCATCCGCTACCGCGAGAACGTCATGCTGATAGTCATCTTCTGCTCCGTCCCGTTGCTGTTCATGTCCGGCGTCTCATGGCCTCAGAGCAACATACCGGGTGTATGGCAAGGCGTCTCATGGCTGTTTCCCTCAACTTTCGGCGTGAGGGCATTCGTCCGGGCCAGCATGATGGGCGCCACGCCGAGCGACATCGCCACCGAATGTCGTCTTATGTGGATTCAGGCAGCCGCCTATTTCATCACCGCTTGCGCCGTCTACCGCTATCAGATAAACCTTTCGCGCCGCAAAGTGCTTGACCAGCTCAACCATATCCGCCACAAACGGGAGGTTAGACAGAGACTGAAAGCGGTCAGACAGGTGAGCAGCGGAAGCAGATAAGCTGAAACGAAAGACACATGCAATCGCATGATGAAATCCCGTCTGGACAATAACAAAACTCCAAATAAGCAATAACAAAGTCCCAAATGGACAATAATAAAAGCTCAAATGAACTTTTGTTATTGTCCATTTGAGCTTTAAAGCCTTTCAAAAGAAGCGGGTGGAAAGCCACGGATGACTTATTTTCCCTTTTCTCCTGTCGCTTTCTTCTGCAGTTCTATCACGGCCTTACCGTCTGCATCGGTCAGCATCAGCGTTGAGCCTTTCTGCAAACGGAACGACTTCACTTCGCCGAAAGCGCCGAGCAGACGGTCTTCCAGAGCCATGTCGGGACACATCATGCGCGTGCTTCCCATCTTGCCGAGGTCAATCGTTCCCTTTGCAGGGTCAACATCGAGCATTCCAGTAATCCTGTTACAGCTCGTACTGCCATAGACACGCTTCTTGTCTGCATCAATTCCGATGAACGGAGCGTCCTGTCCGTTGGCTGCCGCAACGTTACTGCCTTTGATTTTCACAACGCTCCATTCGCCATTGAGGTCGCTGAGCGATACCGCTTTCTGTCCTGTGCCGCACGAAGCCATTGCCATCAGTGCACAGACAAATACCATAATCTTCTTCATATCCGTATTATTAAATTGTTCATACGAGTTTGTTTCATGACGGCTGACAGTCCGCTGGCGCACTGACTACGTTCCATTATCTGACCGTAAGACTGCCGTCAATCATCAATATCGGTCACACGGAAGTCCTTGTCGAACTTTATCTCCAGTCCGTTGTCCAGCTTCACTTCATACTTCCCCTTGCTGCTGCGCTCTATCTCCAGCATCTTTGCTTTCGGATAATAGCTCTTCAGATAGCTGCGTATGGGCTTGGGGACAACCGACGAGGGCACTTCCGACCTGCGGCACGTAATCTCCTTCCACTGTCCGTGGCTGTCAAACTCCACCTTGTCGCCGTTGGTGAAAACGACGTTATAGCCGTTGTAGAACAGGCCGTCGTCTATCTTCGCCATTGCGACACGTCGTCCCGAGAAGTCTTTCTTAACCACCAGCTGCGCATTGTCCGGCAACTGGGTGACCTCTATCGGCCGGTCCATTCCTGCGAGTGCAGCCGAACTGGTCATCATTGCGGCTGCTACGGTCATCATGACCTTCTTAGTCAAATTTTTCATAAGCGGTTAAATTTAAAGTGAGTAATCCTGTTGACAGTGCAAAGATACGCACAATAAGTCACACTTCATAATCCTCAAACACAACTTAACCAACTTTTTGATTACTTCGCGGATGCTAAACGTGGTTAAACGAGCCGAAAGAAAGACACGCCAAATACCTCGACAGACAGACAAGAGAGCCGTGTCAGCCCTCCGTCAGCGTGATACAGTCATCGCCGATGGTTATCAGCCGGCGGCGATAGAGGTCTCCGACGGCCTTCTTGTATGCCTTCTTGCTGACCTTGAAGCGGTCGGCAATCAGCTCGGCGGGGCTCTTGTCACCCAGATCACAGTGGCCGTTGTTGTTGCGAAGATATTCCAGCAGCGTCTCCGAGAACTCCTCCGTCTGACGGCGGCCCGTCGGCTGGAGCGTCACGTCAATCTTGCCGTCCTGCCGGATGTGATCGATGTAACCCTTGAGGCGGTCGCCCGTCGTGAGATAACGGAATATCTGGTCCTGATAGACCAGCCCGCTGAACTTGTTGTCGACAATCACCTTGAAGCCCAGTTCGGTCTTCTGCCACACCAACAGGTCCACCTCGTCACCGTGGCGGTAGCGCGGCCGCTCCTGCGAGAGATAGCGCTCGACCTTCGCCGAGGCCATCATGCGGTAGCTGTCCTCGTCCACCGTCACATAGACAACGTATGACGAGCCGCGCTCCATGCGCTTCTTCTGCTCCCGGAAGGGGCAGAAGAGGTCTTTCATAAGGCCCCAGTCGAGGAATGCGCCATATTCATTGACCCACGCGACCTCAAGACATGCGAACTCGCCGACACGCGCTTTCGGCCGCTGGGTGGTGGCCACGGGACGCTCGTCCTGGTCGAGATAGACAAAGACGTCTATCTCGTCACCCGGCCGCGTGCCCTCGGGAACATAGCGTGCGGGCAACAATATCTCGCCCTCGTCGCCTCCGTCGAGGTACATACCGAAGTCAACCTTCTTGACAACCGTCATCCGATTGTAGTCTCCTAACTTTATCCTATCCATCTGTTTCGTTCTTTTGTGGTTCTGTGGCTGCCTCAGTCTCCGCCTCCAGCAGTCCGTCGCGCATCTTTATCGTGCGGTCGGTGATGGACGCCAGCTGCTCATCGTGCGTCACGATGACGAACGTCTGGCCGAAACGGTCGCGCAGGTCGAAGAACAGCTGGTGCAGTTCGGTCTTGTTCTTTGAGTCCAGGCTGCCCGATGGCTCGTCCGCGAGAATCACGGCGGGGTTGTTGACGAGCGCACGTGCCACGGCCACACGCTGCTTCTCGCCTCCCGAAAGCTCGTTGGGCTTGTGGTTGGCGCGGCCGGTCAGTCCCATGAAGTCAAGCAGTTCCTCCGCCCTGCGGCGCGCGTCCTTGGTGGACATGCCCGCAATGTAGGCCGGAATCATGATGTTCTCGACGGCCGTAAATTCGGGCAGGAGCTGGTGGAACTGAAACACGAAACCGATATGGCGGTTGCGGAACTCCGCCAGCCGCCGGGCGTTCATGCCGTTTGTGTCCACGCCGTCGACCACGACGGTGCCGCTGTCGGCCCGGTCAAGTGTCCCGATGATCTGCAGCAGTGTCGTCTTGCCGGCTCCGCTGGGGCCGACAATGCTCACGACCTCACCCTTATCTATCTTCAGGTCGATGCCCTTGAGCACCTGAAGCGAGCCGAAGCTCTTCCTTATTCCTTTTATCTCTATCATTCTTGTTCTATCAAAGTTCAACACTCTATCGTCTCTCTCACCTCCGCCGGCTGCCGTTCCGCCGTCAGCGCCGCTTGAGAATTTTCATAAGCGAGGCGTATGCGCTCTCCTGCTCCTGCCGCTGGGGTGCGGTGAACGTCATGACATCCTGCGGCTGGCCGTTCTGGTCGGGGTAGATGAGCATCAGGCTGCAGTCGGGAAAGGACGCGGTCAGCTCCTCCGGCAGCCGCTCGAAGGCCGGTTTGTACGAGACCGTGCCCTGACGGGCGGTCACGACGACGAAGAGATGGTCGGCGTTGACCTCGCGGGAGAGCTGCGTCAGCTCCTTCCAGTGGCTCATGACGGAATATTCGGCGCGCACCTCAGGGTGGCGGTTCTGTATGTACTCATTGATGAGAGCCATCGTGTCCTGACGTCCGTGGAAGACGATGCGGCAGCCGAGATTGCCGGCCAGACGCGACAGACGCTCCGTCCAGCGGTAGAATCCCGGTTCAAACTCGACCCTCGACGGCACCGCCACCTGTATGCGGCGGATGGTGCTGAGCGGCCGGACGATGCGGCATATCATTATCTGACGGTTTATCTCCGCGATGAGTCCCTGGGTGTATGCCCCCCAGAAGCTGTCCGTGGGGTCCGTCCGTCGGTGCATGCCCATGATGATCTCCGAGGCGTCGTTTTCCTTGAAGGCGTGCTTGATGCCGTTGGCGATGTTGATGGCCAGCCGGCTCTGCGTCTGCATGCGCACGTCGGCGGACCCGGCGACGGCCTCGGCATGTTCGAGGAGCTTGCGGCCGGCGGTCTGGTTGCGGCCGCTGTAGATGTCGTCGTAGACCACGTTGAGACCGATAAGTCCGCGGTTGAGCTTCTTGTTGCGCATGAGAATGGCCAGATGGACCAGTGCGTCAGCCGTCTCGGCGTGCTGCAGGGGCAGGAGAATCTTCTCGTCATCGCCGGCCTTGGCGGGTTCCTCGGGCTGCATCTTCTCGCGGAGGAGAATGGCGCGCGCCGAATTCTCGACGACAAGCGAGCTGATGATGCACGTGAAGAGAATCATCATCACCACACCGTTGAGCATGTTGACGTCGACCAGATAGCTCCCGTCGTCCATACGGAGGTTCATACCGACCATCGTCATGGCTATTCCTCCGGCGGCGTGAGCCTCGGTGAGTCCGAACATCATGTGGCCGGCGAGCAACGGCCGGCGGAAGAAGAGGCACGAGACGTAGGCGGCGATGGCCTTGCTGAGCGTTCCGATAACGACCATGCAGAACACGACCCACAGCGTGTCCCAACCGTGGAAGAGGACGCGGATGTTGATGAGCATGCCGACGCCGATGAGGAAATAGGGGATGAAGAGCGCGTTGCCGACAAACTCTATGCGGTTCATCAGCGGCGAGACGCTCGGGATGAAGCGGTTGAGCGTCAGTCCGGCGATGAACGCGCCGAAGATTCCCTCCAGCCCGCACATCTCGGAGGCGGCGGCACTGAGGAAGAGAACCGACAACACATATATATATAGCATCACCGAGTCGGAATAATGTCTGAAAAACCAGCGCGTCATCCGCGGCAGCAGCACCGACGAGCCGGCGCAGAAGAGGACCACCTTGCCTACGAACAGGACCCAGAAGCCTATGTCCGTACCACCCTCGTGGGCACCGACGATGGCAGCCAGCACGAGCAGCGACAGGGCGAGGGCTATCATGGAGGAGCCGACGCTGAGCGCTACGCTGGAGTGTTTCTGCAGTCCGTAGCGGCAGACTATCGGGTAGGCTATCAGCGTGTTGGCGGCGAGTATGCAGGACAGCAGCAGCGACGCCTCGGGCGAATAGCCCAGAAGCCACACGCCCGCGCCGTAGGCCATGACGAAAGGCACGGCGAAGGTCAGCAGACCGAAAATCATGAACTGGAGCCGCCGCCTCATGATGTCCTTCAGGTTCATCTCCAGTCCGGCGAGGAACATAATGTAGAGCACGCCCACCTTCCCGAAGAGTTCGAAGGAGGAGTCCCGCTCGAGAATGTTGAACCCGTAGCGGCCGACGGCGACGCCCGCCAGCACCATACCTATTATATGCGGTATGCGCAGGCGTCCCATGACGATAGGGGCGAAAAGGATGATGCAGAGCACGACAAAGAATATCAGTGTCGGGTCGGTTATCGGGAAATAATGTGATATGTCAGGCATGGTCATCGGTCTGAAACATTGCATTTCAAGGTGCAAAGGTGCAAAAAAAATATCAGACGAGAGCGGTTATTACCCTAAAAGTTGTAATTTTGCAGCGAAATAGCCTTGGCAGGTAATAATCAAACAAGCAATGCAGCGAATGTCAAGAGACTCTCATACCTCAACCGCAAAGGCGCACAGAAGCAGGACGGCAGCAACCGGTCCGGCATCTGTGCGCCTTTTCCGTTGCCGGAAACACCTGTTAAGTATGTTGCAACAATCAGTTTATACTTTGA
>ERZ780208.1067-NODE-1067-length-23714-cov-4.538062_pt1 | contig 23714 bp, 28 predicted proteins | sample MGYA00511167_ERZ780208 | MGnify/ENA primary metagenome ERZ780208 (study PRJEB29588, sample SAMEA2159202) | human gut metagenome | biome: human gut; feature: human-associated habitat; material: faeces | place: Denmark | collected 2008/2010 ...
GTCGCGCCAGACGCCAGGCAGTTGACCAAACCGCGACGGATGTGAAAAGGAACCAGAAAACACTCGTCAATCGATAGGCACCGATTTCGCCCAAAAGCTCAGAGAAGAGCTTCATGAAAAGCGCTGCTGCCCATCCTGCCAAAGGACCGATCTCCGCTTCCGGCGTTCCCTGAATCTGCGGCAGAAGCCAAGCTTCCAGTCCGCCGTTTGTCATGGATTGCGCTACGCCGAATCCCGCAGCATCGCGCAGCGTCCAGAGGCCGTCAGCCCAAAAGCTGCTCAGAATAAAGACCGCAAGCAGCAGCGCCAATGCAAAGCGCGGCAACCGGCGGGCGGCTTCCTGAGACATGAAGGCGGGAGTAGGGCGTTGTGTGAGCATGACGAATGCAGCAGAAAACGAACTGGGCGCAAGTTGGCGGCGCTCTCGGGGGGAGAGTGCGGCGACCGTGTTTGCAGAAAGTTCAAACAAAGAAAAGGAGAGTCCTCAAGTCTTGAGGGGCTCTCCTTTTTTGCTCTCGGGCGAATGCGTCGGGGCTCTTTTGTAATGAGGCGGCCTCGTAGCACCCGAGCGAGAGATTGCACGCCGGCGCCTAAAAAAGGATCCGGCGGCGAAAGCTGACGAATTACTTCGTGGTCTTCGCAGCTTCGGCGGCCGTGTTGAGGGCCTGCTTCTTGGCGGCGAACTTCGCACGGAACTTCTCGACGCGGCCGGCTTCAACGATGCGGGTCTGGGCGCCCGTGTAGAAGGGGTGGCTGGCCGAGGAGGTATCGAGCTTGAAGAGCGGGTACGTCACGCCGTCGATTTCAACCGTTTCGCGCGTCTGAACGGCGGACGGGATGATGAAGGTCTTGTTGATCGAAAGGTCAACGAAGGCAACGGGACGGTACTCGGGGTGAATATTCGGCTTCATTTTGAAAGATGTTCCTAGTTTTTTGTGTCGGTCGCCCTGGCGGCCTTGCGCGTCAGCCTTCATAAAGAGGAAGGTCTTACGACGGGCATGCCGGCCCACGTGCCAACTGGGAAGACCGGCCATTATGCTCAAATGAAGGACGACATGCAAGTCCGATGAGCTTAAATCCTGCTGTCAGAGAAGGCAGAGACGATGGCCGTCAGATGAATCACAGCGCGATTCACGGCATGTTTTGCCGGTATGAGGCTCGAGAAATGGATGTAATCAGCGGCCCTTCAAGCCCAAACGCGAAACTTAAGGGAGGCGCTAAAGAGCAGGCCTTAGAATAAGGAGACCGCCGGAAGTCATCCTCCCGCGTCGTCGCGCACTTGCGGATCTGCAGGTGCAGTTCGCTTAGGAAGGCTTTTGGAACAACCCTCAAAAAATAAAAGGAAGTCATACTCACCATGCCCCACTTTGATCGATGCGTCATCGCCACCCGCGAAAGCCCGCTTGCCATGTGGCAGGCTCTGCACGTTCAGGCGCTTTTGCGCGACCGTTATCCTGGGGCGGAGGTTGAACTCCTTGGCATGACGACGCGCGGCGACCAGATTCTCGACCGCACCCTTTCCAAGGTAGGCGGCAAGGGACTCTTTGTGAAGGAGCTCGAGGCGGCGATGCTCGAAGGGCGAGCTGATCTCGCCGTGCATTCCCTCAAAGACGTTCCGATGGAGCTTCCCGAAGGGTTTGAACTGGTTGCAGTGAGTGAACGCGAAGATCCGCGCGACGCGTTTGTGTCGCCGAAGTACGCGTCCCTCGACGATATGCCTGCCGGCGCGCGTGTCGGCACCGCCAGCCTGCGCCGTGAGCTGATGCTGCGCATGCGCTATCCGCATTTGGAAGTGCTGCCGGTGCGCGGCAATGTCGGCACGCGTCTGCGTAAGCTCGACGAAGGTCAGTTTGACGCTTTGGTGATGGCTTCTGCTGGTCTTAAGCGGCTGGGGCTCGGCGACCGTATTCGTCAGATCATTCCCGCGGAAGTCAGCCTTCCGGCTCCGGGACAAGGTGCGCTCGGCATTGAGATCCGCAAGGGCGACGAGAAGATGGAAGCCGCGCTCGGCTTCATCAATTCGCCTGAAACCCGTGCCTGCTGCATGGCTGAACGTGCCGTATCGCGCGCATTGGGCGGTTCCTGTCAGGTGCCGCTCGCGGCGTATGCTGTGGTGGAAAACGGCGAGCTCTGGCTGCGCGCGCTCGTCGGCAACCATAAGGAAGGCAAGGCTGCGTTCACTCAAGCCCGCGGTCCTTTAGCCGAGCCTGAAGCGCTCGCCGCTCGTGTTGTTGAAGACCTGCGCCGTCAAGGTGCAGAAGATTATCTAAAGGCCTGCTTGGGATGAACGAACCACTCCGAACGACCTCCCGCCCGGTCATTTTGATGCGTCCGGGCGAAGCCAACAATCGTCTCGCTGAACTGCTTGAAGCCCAAGGGATCCATGCTGTGCGCTGGCCGGCATTTTCCATTGAGCTTCCGGAAGAAACAGACCACATCACTGAACGTCTCTCCAATCTCGATGACGTTGAAATGGTGGTGCTGCCGAGCCCAGCCTCTGTTGCGGCCGCAGCGCACTGGGTGCGTGAGTGGCCCGAGCACATCACGCTCGCAACGGTGGGCGAAGGCACGGCGCGCGTGATCCGTGCGGCCTGGGGCCCCAAGGTGAAGCTCATCTATCCCGAAGGCGACGCGTCGCATTCGGGCAGTGAGGCTTTGTGGCCGCTCGTGCAGGCGCACGGCGCGCCTTCGCGAGTGCTCTTTCTGCGGGGGCAGACCGGACGAGAGTGGCTCCCTGAACAGTTCCGCCGCATCGGGAGCGATGTGGTGGTGCTTTCGACTTATATCCGCGTGCCGCTTGAACTGACGGTGCCGCAGCTCCATCGTCTGGAAAAAGCGATCCTTGGCCCTTCGCCCTTGATCTACCTCACCAGCACTGACGCGGTCGATGTGCTGATGCATGCAGTGAGACCCGTACCCAATGCCCGCATGTGGATTACCCGGGGCAAGGCGCTCACGATTCATCCGCGCGTGGAGTCGCGTCTTCGTGAAGCGGGATTTCAGTCGATCGAACTCACGAGCCCAGACGAGAATGAAGTGATTGCTCGGATTCGAGAAAGTCTGGCAGCTTGATGCTGTTTCCTTCGGAAAAACAAACGGCCTGAGGTTTGATGCTTCAGGCCGTTTGGTTTGATGAGGCGTGAGTATTACTGCTTCATCAGTTCGAAGAACTCAGCATTGTTCTTCGTCTTCTTGAGCTTGTCGAGGAGGAATTCCATGGCCTCGATTTCATCCATGTCGTAGATGAACTTTCGCAGCACCCAGGTCTTCTGGAGCACTTCCGGATCCAGCAGCAGCTCTTCGCGGCGGGTGCCCGAGCGCGTGAGATTGATGGCCGGGAAGACGCGTTTTTCAGCCATGCGGCGTTCAAGGTGGATTTCGTTGTTGCCCGTGCCCTTGAATTCTTCGTAGATCACGTCGTCCATGCGCGAGCCCGTGTCAATGAGCGCGGTGCCGATAATCGTGAGCGAGCCGCCTTCTTCGATGTTGCGGGCCGCGCCGAAGATGCGCTTGGGCCGTTCGAGTGCATTGGCGTCGACGCCGCCCGTGAGCACCTTGCCCGACGACGGGATCACTTGGTTGTAGGCGCGGGCAAGACGCGTGATGGAATCGAGCAGAATCACGACGTCGCGCTTGGATTCAGCGAGTCGCTTGGCTTTTTCGATCACCATTTCGGCGACCTGTACGTGGCGCACCGCCGGTTCATCGAAGGTGGCGGCAACAACCTCGCCGCGGATGGTGCGCTGCATTTCCGTCACTTCTTCCGGACGTTCATTGACGAGAAGCACCATGAGGACGGCGTCGGGATAGTTGGCTGAAATGGAGTGGGCGATGTGCTGCAGCAGAACCGTCTTGCCTGACTTCGGCGGAGCGACGATCAGCGAGCGCTGACCCTTGCCGATGGGGGCGAACATATCAATGATTCGGCCCGTGAGGTTCTCGTCGCCGCGCATGTCGCGTTCGAGCACGAGCTGCTTATTCGGGAAGATCGGCGTGAGGTTCTCAAAAAGCATCCGGTGCTTAAGCGCTTCGGGCGGCAAATCATTCACCGTATCCACTCGCACCAGTGCGAAATAGCGCTCACCGTCCTTCGGAATGCGGACTTCGCCTTCAATCGAGTCGCCGGTATGAAGATTGAAGCGGCGAATCTGCGAGGGCGAAATATAGACGTCATCGGTGCTTGCCATATAGCTCGTCTCGGGCGAGCGCAGAAAGCCGAATCCGTCGGGAAGAATTTCAAGCGTGCCGTCGCCGTAGATGGTTTCGCCGAGCTTGGCCTTCTTCTTCAGAATGGCGTACATAAGCTCCTGCTTACGCATGCGCTGAGCGTTGTCGACTTCGAGCGCAGCGGCCATGTCTAGGAGCTGGGAAACGTGAAGGGCTTTAAGGTCGGAAAGGTGCATGATCTTCAAGGCCGGCGGCGCCAGAGAGCTCTCGCATACGGATCAGAATCATCCGGCATTGCGAAAGGTCGAGGTGCACGCCTAAGCGGTGTGTCCTGCTTCGAGTAGATAAATTGTTGCTTATTGGGAGAGGCCGGGTTCATGAGGCGCAGAACCGGCAGGTGCATTCTGGCGATGCTGCAGAGCGTTAGAAGTGCTCAGAGGGCTGAATGCGGCGGCAGCTGCCGGAAATGCTCCATGATGAGCGGTCGGCGGGCTGCGGCATTCCGGACGGAAGCCGGAATGCACCGCGGCGCTCATGGATGCTGAGCGCCGCAGCGGAGAAATAGGATTTTAGAGGTTCTTTTCGATAAACGCATCAAGCGTAGCCTGGTCGCAGGCACCGGTGCGCTGATCAATGACCTCGCCCTTCTTAAAGGCGATGACGGTCGGGATGCCGCGTACGCCGTACTGAGCAGCCTTGTCAGAGGCTTCGTCGCAGTTGTACTTGGCGATGACAGCACGTCCGTCAAACGTTTCAGCCGCCTGCTCAAGGCGCGGGGCGAGCATGCGGCAGGGACCGCACCAGGGCGCCCAGAAGTCAACAAAAACGGTCGTGTCGCTGTTGACGGTCTGATCAAAAGTTTCGTCGTTGATGTGAAGAATTTCACTCATGATGGTCTCCATGAAGTCAGACGGCACCGCAGTGCTGAAGAACTTTAAAAGCGCTTGGTGCGAAGCACGAAAAGCGGTCGGCGGCAGGTGCCGCAAAAGAATGACCGAACAGAGGCTCTATGCCGCTTTCGCAGGGTTGCGTCTGACTGGAATGAAAAGGTTGCGCACGGACCGGCTCACGCCGGTTCGGCTGGAGCGGCATGGCCGATGCGTGGATCCTCCATGCTCAGGAGCATTTAGAGGCGAGCGCCCGGCAGACCGCTTTGGTAAAGTCTGCCGCAAATACTAACACTGCTCGAGCAAATGCCGAACGGGTGCAGGCGGCGCAGGAAGCAAAATTTTGCAATTCCTGCAACCATCCCATATACTCTTGCGCTTGGCGGGTCCCCTCGCATGCGCGCCCCGGAAACCTGGTCAGGTCGGGAACGAAGCAGCCATACTGGTGTGCGTGCAGTGCCGAGGATAAGGCTCGCCATTTTCGTACCTGCAAACGCCGCAGCGAAGATCCGGGGCCGGATCCAATAAGTGTGCATTGGGGCATTCTGCACAGCCGCTAAAATAAAGCTCCATATATTGGATGGCCCGTTTTGGCGCCGTCCGAATTCTTCAGAGCCCGAAGCGTTTTCGCAAGATGAGCAGCTACCAGGTACTCGCCCGCAAGTGGCGTCCCCATGATTTCGAATCCATCGTCGGCCAAGACCACGTGGTGACGGCGCTCACGCGTGCGCTCACCGAAGGGCGGCTGCATCACGCGTATCTGTTTACCGGAACGCGCGGTGTTGGGAAGACCACCATTTCACGCATCTTTGCCAAGGCGCTCAACTGTCAGGGCGCGGACGGCAAGGGCGGCGTGACGGCGCACCCCTGCGGCGTGTGCGAAGCCTGCCGCGCAATTGATGAAGGGCGCTTTGTCGACTACATCGAAATGGATGCGGCCTCGAACCGCTCGGTTGAGGATATGACGCAGCTCCTTGAGCGAGCGATGTATGCGCCGACCGAAGGGCGGTTCAAGGTCTACATGATCGACGAAGTGCACATGCTCTCGAGCACGGCCTTCAACGCCATGCTGAAGACCCTCGAAGAGCCGCCCGAATATGTGAAGTTCATTCTGGCGACGACAGATCCGCAGAAGGTGCCGGTGACGGTGCTGTCGCGCTGCTTACAGTTCACGCTGCGCAACATGACGCCGGCGGGCATTGTCGAGCATCTGGAATTTATTCTCGGAAAGGAAGGCATCGAATACGAGCGCCCTGGACTGCGGCTCATCGCTGAAGGCGCCCGCGGTTCGATGCGCGATGCTTTGTCGCTGCTCGACCAGGCTATAGCCTTTTCGGGCGGCAAAGTGACTGATGGTGCTGTACGGAGCATGCTCGGCCTGTCGTCGGCCAATGCGCTGAGCGCACTTTTGCGTGCGTTGGCCGCTGGTGATGCTGCGCAGATGATTCGGCTGGCTGACGAAATGGTCGTCGAGAGCGTCTCCTTCGGCGAAGCCTTGAGGGGACTCGCTGCCATGCTTCATAAGATTGCGCTCCTGCAGCGCGTGAAAGAGGCTGTCGCGGCGGATGACCCGGAATATCCGGAATTGGCCGAGCTCGCTGCTCTGCTTTCGCCCGAAGAGGTGCAGCTCTACTATCAGATTGCGCTTACGGGACGAAATGATCTGGCACTGGCGCCCGACGAGTATGCGGGCTTTACGATGGCGCTGCTGCGCATGCTGGCCTTTAAGCCTGCAGGACTTCGCAATGTGCCGCCTCAGCGCACACCTGAACCGGCGCGGGCAGCGCTTTCGCCCGCCCCGCAGAGCGCCCCGACGCCTCGGGCTCCGCAAGCACCATCCCGACCGGCTCAGTCCCTTCAGGCGGCGCCGCCTCCGATGATGGAGGAGCCTCCGCCCTTCATTCCCGATAATCCGGGAGCCGGCGGGGGAGAGCCCCGCGCCGGCTGAGGCCACTCCCCGGGTGCAGCCGTCCATTGACGGGGCACCCCTCAGCTGGCGGGAAATTATTGCGGGAGCAGGACTTGCGGGGCCTTTAAAGGTGCTTGCTGCAGAGTCGCAGGTCATTGAACTTACTCGGGATCGCGTACAATTGCGCCTCGGCGTTCAGTCGCTCGTTACTGAGCAGAACCGCAGGTTCCTAGAGGAGCGTTTGTCGGCTTATTTCGGCCGGCCGTTCCGTGTGCTTTTTGAGGCCGGCGCTACTGAGGCTGGCGCGACGGTGGCTGATGCCGATCGCCGTCGGCGTGCCAAGGAGCATCAGGAAATGGTTGAGCGCTTCAAGAACGATCCGCTTGTCAAAGAGGTTCTGCGGCTTTTCGGCGGCACAATTGACGAGAGTTCAATTCGACCGCTCAGTGAAGAAGAAAAGCGCGGAGCCGAGTAAGAGCGGCAAAGAACAGCAACATTTTTTAAGACACTCAATGGAGGTTCGCATGCGCGGCATGGGTGGAATGGGCGGCATGGGCGGTTTGATGGCCCAGGCGCAGAAGATGCAGCAAAAGCTCGCCAAAGTTCAGGAAGAACTGAAGCAGACCGAATTCACGGGTGAAGCCGCCAACGGCGCCGTGAAGGTTGTGATTACAGGCGGTCATGAATGCCGCAGCATTAAGATCGACCCGAAGGTGGTGGATCCTGAAGATATCGAAATGCTCGAAGATCTCGTGATGCTCGCTTTCAACAATGCGCAGCAAACCTGCCGTACGGAGAGTGAAGCGGCGATGAACAAAGCCGTTCCGCTTCCCGCGGGCATGAAGCTGCCTTTCTAAAAGCAGCTCGAGATTTCTCATCCCATGCCGAGCGCAGTGCACGCGTTCGGCGGATGGCTCCGTTCGGGCGGCGTGCCGCATCCGGCGGAGCTTTTCTTTATGCCGCACATTTTGGAGGTGCGTGATGCTCACGACGCGTCAATGGGCCGAATCGATCCTTTTGGCCGACTGCCCTTATGAAGACCTTACAACGGTCGGGCTGGGAATCGAGGAAACCTGCGGCACTGTCAGTGCTTCGCTCAAGGCGCCGGGCATCGCGGCCGGCATCGATCTGGCGCGGGAAATTTTTCTTGCTGCAGGCGCATCCGTTGAAGTTTTCGCCAAGGACGGCGATTCGCTCGCTGCTCGTGTTCCTTTCCTCTGTGCCCGCGGCTCCGCTCAAGCGCTCCATGCTGCTTATAAAACCGCTCAGTGCGTCATGGAGTATGCGGGCGGCATCGCCGAGCGCACGCGGGCGATGGTTGATGCGGCTCGTTCGGTGAATCCGCAGGCGGTGGTGGCGGGAACCCGCAAACACTATCCGGGCGGCAAGCGCATTGCGCTCACCGGCCTGCTTGCCGGCGGCGGAACCGTGCACCGTCTGGGACTGTCCGATTCCATATTGGTGTTTGATCAGCACCGCGTCTTTACCGACGACTTTGCGGGCGCTTTTGCCAGACTCAAGGCCGCTAATCCGGAAAAAAAGACAGCTGTAGAAGCTTCTTGCGAAGCGGAAGCGCGTGAGTTTATCGAGCTTGGCGCCGACATTGTGCAGTGTGAGCGCTTTGCCCCCGAGGCGCTGGCGCGCACGGCAGATTTTGCCAAACGCCTCGGCCGAGGAACGCTGCTTTCCGCTGCGGGCGGTGTCAATGCCGAAAATGCGGCTGCCTATACCGCGGCCGGGGCAGTCATACTGGTGACGAGCTGGCCTTATTGGGGTCGTCCGCGCGACGTCAAGATGACGTTTGCGCGTGAGGCATGAGGCAAAACGTTATGCCGCAGGAAAGCTCTCCCGCCATTGCTGCGCTCGTTAAAGCATTGGAAGCGCTCCCCGGATACGGTCCGCGCAGTGCTCAGCGCGCGGCTTTCTTTCTCCTTTCGCCTAAGCGCCGCGGTGAGCTGCAGGCGCTTAGGCAAGCGCTGGCAGACGCTGAAACCAAGGTGCATCGCTGTCCGCGCTGCCGCACCTGGTGCGAAGGGGCGGTCTGCGAAATCTGCGCAGATCCGTCACGAGACGCGTCGCTGCTCTGCGTGGTCGAAACCGTCCAGGATCAGATGGCACTCGAAAAGTCGCTCAATTGGCCGGGTCTTTATTTCATTCTCGGGGGGCGGCTTTCGCCCATGGATGATATGGGGCCGACCGAGATCGGGTTCCCTGAACTTCTTGTGCGCATTGAGGAAGGGCTCGCAGAGAACGGGCTGCGTGAAATTGTGGTTGCGACGTCCTACACGCCCGAAGGGGATGCAACAGCGTACTATCTGATGGGCGCCGTCAAGAAGCGTTGGCCGCAGCTGCGAATTACGCGTCTTGCAAGAGGTCTGCCTTCCGGGCTGGAGGTTGAGTACACTGATCTCGCGACGATTGCCGCGGCCATTGAAGACCGCCGGCAGATTGGCTGAACATTTTCAACAAGGGATTTTTCGCATGAGCACACACCATGTCCGCGCCGCGCTTTTGGAGGCGCAGGAGGCGCTTGCGCATCTTCTCTCCGATGAAGTCATGCTTGAGCGAATCAACGCTGCCGGCAATCTGATGGCCGATGCACTGCAGTCTGGCGGGCGCATTTATTCCTGCGGAAACGGCGGGAGCCTCTGCGATGCGATGCACTTTGCCGAAGAGATGACGGGACGCTACCGCAATAATCGGCCGGCCTATGCTGCGACAGCGATTGCCGATGCCTCGCACATGGCCTGTGTGGCCAATGATTTTGGCTATGAATATGTTTTCTCCCGCTACATTGAAGGCGTCGCGCGTTCGGGAGACGTCCTGCTTGGCATTTCCACTTCGGGCACGAGCAAGAACGTGCTCCGTGCGGTTGAGGCGTCCCGAGCCAAGGGGGTGAAGGTAGTGTCGCTTACGGGGCGAGCGGATTCCCCGATTGCCAAGCTTTCTGATGTGGCGATCGTGACGCCGGGCGGACGTTACGCCGACCGCGTGCAGGAACTCCACATCAAATGCATACACATCTTCATTGAGCTCGTTGAAAGACGCCTTAATCCGGAAAATTATGCGGGCGAGTGATGCTCGGCCTGTAAAGGCGCTTTAAAAAAACCGTGCTGCAGCGGACGGGATGTCCGCTGCCAAAGCATGCAGCATTACGATCCGCGAACTGAAACGCGCTCCTGAATGTGCGAGCCGTTGGCAATGAGGTCGACGACCGCAACGGCGTAATCGGCATAGCTCACAACGCTTTTGCCTTCCGCATTGGTTGTAAATTCTTCGCCGGCGAGCACATATTGCCCCGTCCGAGGCTGGCTGACTTCAAATTCCGCTGCGGGCGAAATGAAGGTCCATTGAACATCACTGCGTTTGCGGATGGCCTCGAGCTGATCGCGTTGAGCACTCGCGAGCGGACGGTATTGCGCAGGGAAGAAAGGCTGATCCACGAGCTGCTGCGTGTGGGCCGCATCCATATAGAGACTGCCCGCGCCGCCGACGATGAGCAGGCGCGTTTTCGTGCCCGAGAGCAAATCAGCCAGATGAAGCGCTGTCTTTACGTGAAGCGGCAGCGTGTCAGGGGTCCAGAAACCGAGCGCATCCACCACGGCGTCAAACCCGGCAAGATCCGACTGCTCAATCGCGAGGACATCTTTATGAACCACATGCTGTGCCGCCGGAGCGGTGCTGCCGCGAACGAAGGCGGTGACTTCAAAGCCGCGGGCGAGTGCTTCCGCAACAATATGGCGGCCGGCTTGACCATTGGCGCCGATAACTGCAATTCGAATCATGGTGACAGATTCCCTTAAATGTTATTTGGTTCGACATCGAACTAATGCAACTATAAAAAGCTGATTCAGGATTGTCAAACGTTTGCCTGATGAAAGGGCAGGTACACAGGGGCCGATGCGTTTGAAGCGGCTGCACGAACCCGAACGCTCACACTTTGCTAGAATTCTTCTTCGAAACAGAATCTTTTCGAAGGGCGGTGCCGAAACCATTGGCGCCGCCCTTCGCATTGCCTGTCCGCCCATGCTCTCTTTGCTGAGCTTTGAATGGACCGTTTGTCATGATGACCGGCGGTGCCCGGCGCACAGACACATCCGATTAACTCACAACGCTCTTTTTATTCATACTATGAACCGCATTCCTATTACGGCTGCCGGCGCAGCCAAGCTCAAGGCCGAACTCGACTACCTCAAGAAGACCGCTCGTCCCAATGTCGTTGCAGCGATTGCTGAAGCGCGTGAAAAAGGCGACCTTTCGGAAAACGCCGAGTACGATGCTGCTCGTGAAGAGCAAGGCCACATTGAAGGCCGTATCGCTGAGCTCGAAGGCAAGATTCCGGCGCTGCAGGTGATCGATCCGAAGACGGTGGCTGCGGGCGACCGTATTGTGTTCGGTGCTACCGTCACGCTTTACGACGAAGAAGAGGATTCAAACGTCACCTATCAGATCGTGGGCGACGATGAAGCCGACATCAAGAAGAACCTCATTTCGGTCTCGTCTCCGATCGCTCGTGCGCTCATTGGCAAGAGCGAAGGCGATACGGTCGTCTTCATGGCTCCGAAGGGCAAGGTGACATTTGAAGTTGAAACGGTCGAATACAAGTAATTCGATCGTCTCTCTGGCGGTTCACCGAGACAAAAAAGGCGGCAGTTCCGCATAGGGAACTGCCGCCCAATTGTTGCCGACAGGCAGATCTCTGGATCTGGTGCGGCAACCCTTCTATTTCAGTGTGATCCGTCGAATCAGCCGAGCGCGGACTTTTTCGTCACGCGCTTCGTCTTTGGACGAGCACGTCGGCGCGGCTGCGCTTCAACCTTCTTTTTCTTGTCGCCGGGACGCTTCACGGCCACCTTTTTGGCCGGAGCAGCGGCCTCTTTGTCGAGCCCTTTGGCAGCGGCAGCAGCTCGGGCAATCCATTCTTCGGCTGTGGGTTCTTCCTCATCGGCCGGACGCCACAGGACGAGCAGCTTGCCGATCATCTGCACACGGGCGCAGCCGAGTTCGTCGGCTATCTTGACGAAGATCGCTTCGCGTTCTTCGCGGTCGTCTGTCGGTACGCGGACTTTGATGAGTTCGTGAGCCTTAAGCTCGCGGTCGATTTCTTTCATCACCGCTTCGGTGAGACCGCTGGCGCCAAGAAGAACCACGGGGTTGAGATGATGCGCCTGAGCGCGCAGCGTGAGACGCGCATCGCGCGAAAGAGTAATTTCGCTCATAAAATTTCAGTCAAATTGATCTGCACCGACGGCCGATGCCGCTTTAGGATCGGGGATGAAGCAAGTCCCGACCCGCGAAGTCTGTCGGGCGCAGCGTAAAACACAAAACAGTTGGAGAGGGCCGCAATGCCCGTAGCAACCAAAAAACTCAGATCCAACCGCGCCTGGATCGAACGCCACATTAATGATCCGTTCGTGAAGCGCTCCAGAGCGGAGGGCTACCGCGCACGCTCCGTCTATAAGCTCATTGAGCTCGATGAGAAGGAGCATCTCCTCAAGCCCGGAAGCACCGTCGTCGACTTGGGGTCGGCGCCGGGCAGTTGGACGCAGGTGGTGCGGGAGCGGCTTGCCGGTCCAGACGGCAGCGTTCGCGGGCGCATCATCGCCATGGACATCCTGCCGATGGATCCCATCGATGACGTCTATTTTCTGCAGGGCGACTTCCGCGAACAAGAGGTGGCCGATAAGCTCGCCGAGATTTTAAACGGAGACAAGGTCGACGTGGTCCTTTCGGACATGGCCCCGAATCTTTCGGGCATCGCTGCGGCCGATGCGGCACGTTCGCTGCTGCTTAACGAGCTTGCGCTGGAGTTTTGCCTCGAACACCTTGCGCCTAACGGCGTATTCGTGACAAAAGCCTTTCAGGGATCGGGCTATTCGCAATATGTGGAGTCGCTTAAACGCGTTTTCAAGAAGGTGGCGGCTAAGAAGCCGGAAGCGAGCCGTGACACGTCCGCTGAGGTGTATCTGGTCTCACGGGGTTTAAAGGCGCCGAAATAATTGCTTTCATTGCCGGCGGCCGGCAAAACGCGTCAAAGTGCCTCAGGATCCTGCCTGAGAGAGGTGCGGCCGCTACAATTACAAAATCTGCGGCCCGCTGATCTGTCTTTTCTTAAAAGTGAAGCAGACTGCTGCGGGCTCAACCCTGCTCGCGAGCGCATCCGTCCGCTCCGCATCAAGCAAACCGGTCGTACAGCGTCTCTCTTCGCCGCTTCGTTTGAGCGTCAGGAAGTGAAGCGCTTTGGCGGACCGGAACGGATACTGGAGTTCAAAGTTGGACAATAAGTCTTTTGCCCGCATTGCCGTATGGATTCTCGTCGCGGTGGTGCTCTTCACGGTTTTCCGCCAGTTTGAGACCAACTCGGCGCAGCCGCTCGATCAGACGAGCTACACCCAGTTTATGGATGACGCTAAGGCGGGCAAGATCCGCAAAGTGGAGGTGCAGGGTCGCAAGATCCTCGTCACGCCGCAGTCCGGAGCTGAGTACGCCATCACGAGTCCGGGCGATCTTTGGATGGTCGACGACCTGCGTAAGAACGGCGTTCAGGTGTACGGCAAGGCTGAGGAAGAACCGTCCTTCCTGACAACGCTTTTCGTATCTTGGTTCCCGATGCTCCTCTTGATCGGCGTGTGGATCTTTTTCATGCGCCGCATGCAGGGCGGTGCGGGCGGCGGCGGCGCCTTCTCTTTTGGGAAGTCCAAGGCCCGCATGCTCACCGAACAGGACAACAAGGTTCGCTTCAAGGACGTTGCAGGCTGCGACGAAGCCAAGGAAGACGTGCAGGAAATCGTCGACTTCCTGCGCGATCCGTCGAAGTACCAGCGTTTGGGCGGCCGCATCCCGCGCGGCGTACTGCTCGTGGGCTCCCCGGGTACCGGCAAGACGCTGCTCGCTAAGGCTATTGCCGGCGAAGCCGGTGTGCCTTTCTTCACAATTTCGGGTTCCGACTTCGTTGAAATGTTCGTCGGTGTGGGTGCAGCCCGCGTGCGCGACATGTTTGAAACCGCCAAGAAGAATGCTCCCTGCATCATCTTCATCGACGAAATTGATGCGGTCGGCCGCCAGCGCGGCGCCGGCCTCGGCGGCGGCAATGATGAACGCGAGCAGACACTCAATCAGATGCTCGTTGAAATGGACGGCTTCGATACCGGCGCAAATGTGATCGTCATCGCTGCCACCAATCGTCCTGACGTACTTGACCCTGCGCTTCTGCGTCCCGGTCGCTTTGACCGCCAAGTGGTGGTGCCGCTGCCTGATATCCGCGGCCGCGAGCAGATTCTTGCCGTGCATATGAAGAAGATCCCTGCGGGTCCGGACGTTGATTCGGCGATTCTCGCCCGCGGCACGCCTGGTTTTTCAGGTGCCGATCTTGCGAACCTGGTCAATGAAGCTGCGCTTTTCGCTGCTCGCCGCAACGGCCGCGTGGTGACGATGGCCGACTTTGAAAACGCCAAGGACAAGATCATGATGGGTGCGGAACGCCGCGCCATGGTGATGAGCGAGGACGAAAAGAAGAATACGGCCTATCACGAATCCGGCCATGCCTTGGTTGCTCGGCTTCTGCCTGAAAGTGACCCGGTGCATAAGGTGACGATCATTCCGCGCGGCCGCGCGCTCGGTCTCACCATGCAGCTCCCGGAGATGGACCGCTATGCCTATAACCGTCAGTATCTGCTCACTCGTATTGCCATTCTCTTCGGCGGACGAATTGCTGAAGAAGTTTTCATGCATCAGATGACGACGGGCGCGTCGAACGACTTTGAACGCGCCACTCAGCTCGCCCGCGACATGGTGACGCGCTACGGCATGAGTGAACGCATGGGACCGATGGTCTATGCGGAAAACGAAGGCGAAGTGTTCTTGGGCCGCTCGGTGACGAAGACCACACATGTTTCCGAGCGCACGATGCAGGCTGTGGACGAAGAGGTCCGCCGCATCATCGATGAGCAGTACGCACTTGCGCGCAAGCTCATTGAAGAGAATCAGGACAAGATGCACGCCATGGCTCATGCGCTTCTTGAATGGGAAACCATTGACAAGGAGCAGATTGACGACATCATGGAAGGTCGTCCGCCTCGCGCGCCTCGTTCAACGGAAGCGCAGGAAAACATGAAGCCGCGTGCGTCGCAGCCGGCTGCAAAGCCGACAGTCAAGGCTGAAGAGCCGCCTGCCGCTGCGGATGCTGCGCCGACCGACAAGCTCGTTGATACGGGTTCTGATGAGCCCGATGTCGGCTCAAAGACGAACGGCAATCAAAGCGCACCGAAGGACGGCAGCAAGCCCGAATAACGTGCGCTCTGAGCAGCCCATCTGCAAAGGCCGCCGCGCCTGCCGCTCTGCGGCTGTCGGGCGGCCTTTTTCAGTGCGAGAAAAAAAAGGAATAAGAGGATGTTCACAAATCTGCAGTACGGCGGCACCATGCCGTTCGCAAAAACATGGCGCTGCGCCGACCGAGTATTCGATCTGAGCGCTCGACCGCTCATTATGGGAATTCTCAATGTAACGCCGGATTCGTTTTCCGACGGCGGAGATCACAATAAGCTCGACGATGCGGTGGCATGGGCTCGGCGAATGGTCGCTCATGGCGCCGACATTATTGACGTTGGCGGAGAGTCTACGCGTCCGGGGTCCAGCCCAGTGTCGCTTGACGAAGAATCCCGCCGAGTGCTTCCAGTGGTGGAGGCGCTCGCTGCCGAGGGGTTCGTTGTGTCCGTGGATACTTCGCGTCCTGAGATCATGACTGCCGCTGCTAAAGCGGGGGCAAAGATCCTTAACGACGTCCGCGGGTTCGATCTTACGGGCGCTGCAGAAGCGGCGGCAGCCACCGACTGCGGCTTGGTGGTCATGCATGGCTTTGATGCGCCTCGCGGATCGGACATTGTTGCGGCCGTTTATGACTATTTGGCCAAACGCACGACCGCGCTTCGTGAGCTCGGCGTATCGTCAGATCGCATCTGCTGGGATCCGGGATTTGGGTTCGGCAAGACGGTGGAAGGCAATTTCGAACTGATTGCCGCTACGCTTCGTTTTGCTTCCTCCGGCCAGCCTTTGATGGCGGCTGTATCGCGCAAGTCAGCGCTGGGTGCGATGATCGGACGAGAAGTCCCTAAAGACCGGACTGCGGCCAGTGCCGCCTGCGCGGTCATTGCCTGCGGTTTGGGCGCTCAGATCGTGCGCGTGCATGATGTGGCTGAAACCCGTGATGAACTCCTCGTGCTGGCGGCTATTGAAAAAGCGGCAGCTCGGCTCGTTCACTGATAAAAATACAAAGAAGAACACCCAAGGAGAACCACTATGAAGCGACGTTATTTCGGCACAGACGGTGTGCGCGGCAAGGTCGGCTCAGCTCCGATTACGCCGGACTTCGTGATGAAGCTTGGCCAGGCCGCCGGCCGAGTCCTTAAGCGGCATAACCCAACGGGGCGCGCTTCGGTCTTGATCGGCAAGGACACACGTGTTTCGGGCTATATGCTTGAAGCCGCACTGCAGGCCGGTTTCTCAAGTGCCGGCGTTGATGTGGTTCTCTGCGGTCCCATTCCGACACCCGCAGTCGCGTATCTCACCCGCGCGCAGCGGCTGGATGCCGGCGTTGTTATCTCTGCTTCGCATAATCCCTATGACGACAACGGCATTAAATTTTTCTCTGCTGCCGGACAGAAGCTCCCGGACAGCTGGGAAGTGGAGATTGAAGAAGAGATTGACGAAGGCTTCGCCTGCGTTCCGTCGGCAGAGTTGGGAAAGGCTCGACGGCTCGATGATGCCTCTGGGCGCTACATCGAATTCTGCAAATCGACGATCGACAGCGACATCGATTTAAAGGGCTTGAAGATCTTCGTCGACTGCGCCAACGGTGCGGCCTATCACGTTGCGCCGGATGTCTTTCATGAGCTTGGCGCCGATGTGGTCGCGGTCGGCAATACGCCTGACGGCTTCAACGTCAATCGCGGCGTTGGGGCGACACACACCGAGCATTTGTCTGAGCAGTGCCGGGCAGCGGGCTGTCAGGTGGCGGTGAGCCTTGACGGGGACGCAGACCGTCTCATCATGGCTGACGCTGACGGACGGGTTTATACCGGTGACGAGCTGCTCTATGTGATGATCCGCGATCGCCTTTCCAAAGGCATGGTGGCGGGCGTTGCTGGAACGCTGATGACCAACTACGGACTGGAAAAACGGCTCAATGAGCTCGGCATTCCTTTCGGTCGAGCCAAAGTAGGGGATCGATACGTGCTTGAGATGCTGCTCGAGCGAGGTTGGATTTTAGGCGGCGAAACATCTGGGCATCTGCTCGCACTCGACCGACAGACCACGGGCGACGGTATCGTGAGCGCTCTGCAGGTTCTTTCGGCGATGCGTCATACCGGCAAAAGCTTGGCGGATCTCACGGCGGATCTCCAGCTGATGCCGCAGGTGCTCATTAATCGTCCGTTCACGCGCGGTGCTGATTGGCACTCACTGCCTCAGTTTGCTGCTACAGTCACTGAAGCGGAACGGGCGGTAGCCGGCCGCGGCCGGGTGCTCATTCGGCCGTCCGGAACGGAACCTGTGCTCCGCATCATGGTTGAGGCCGATGACAAGGCCTTTGCCGAACAGCTTGCCGAGAAGATGGCACAGGCACTTGAAAACAATCTGTTGTCAAAAACATCTAAATGATGACTTGCGACAGCGGAAGTCGTGATAAAGTACTTCACCTAATACGCGTGCATTGCACCTTTCCAACAACCCGTCGTTCGTATCATTTTTTCGACCGACGGATGCATGCGTGAATGCTTAGGAAACTAAAAAATGGCAGAGAATCAGGAACCCGTCAAGGTTGAAGAACAGGGCCCTTTTATTCACCAGCTGCAGCTTTTTTTGGTCGGCGGTCAGCAGTTCACCGTCAATGAACTTTCTGATTCCGTCAAGATGCCGCAGAATGTGATCGCCTTTATCAATGCGTGGCGTCAGAAGCGCGATGTCTGGCACAGCCCGAACAACGATCCGAAGTTCGGCCTCCGTGTCAAAGACGTTTCGCTCTACGAATATCGCGTCGGCAAGGCTTCGGCCGTTAAGCCCGCTGAATCCGTCGCTGCACCGGCTCCGGCCGCTGCCCCGGCTGTTGAGGCGGAACCCGCCAAATCCTCTGTCAAGCGTACGACGAAGGTGGCCTGAGAATGAATGTGTCTCGTCTGTCGGCGGTGTTTCTATGAAGTACTTTCGCAGAAGAGTTGATTCAATCTCAAGAAGGCCGGAGTCCCGAAAGGAACTCCGGCTTTGTTTTTCTTTAGACTTATGCTTTTACAGCGGATCGCAGGTGCGTTCCGCAGCCACTCGATTCAGGTCAAATCAAATGAAGCAGATCGTTGCCGTGATTAAGCCTTTCAAGCTCGACGATGTTCGTGAAGCACTTTCCGAAACGGGCGTGCACGGCCTTACTGTTACCGAAGTCAAAGGTTTCGGTCGTCAAAAAGGGCATACGGAGCTCTACCGCGGCGCGGAATATGTCGTGGACTTTCTCCCCAAGCTTAAGGTTGAAACGGTTGTGGCCGACGACCTCGTGGAGCAAGCCATTGATGCTATTCGCAAAGCTGCCCATACGGGCAAAATTGGCGACGGCAAGATTTTCGTCTACGACGTTGAACAGGTGATTCGAATTCGTACGGGTGAAACCGGCGAATCAGCTGTTTAAATTTTCTGCTGAATATAGAGAGCCGCTTTGAGCGGCTCTATTTGATTTAGCTGCCGGCGTTCATCATTACTTGGAGCGTCCACTCATCTTTTTGAAAGCCTGTCTTACCGCATCAGAAAGACTGGCGCGCAAATGTTCACAGCGCACAGTGTTTTCGACATTCTGCGTCATCTAAGATAGCAACGGGAGAGAACGTATGTTGTTGCTGAGATATGCGGCAATAAGAGACAAAATCTGTTGGGGGGGGGGCAACAATTGATTTCGACAATGGAGTTGTATTCGCTGTAATGTATTGAAATATATAAGATATAACAAATTTTTAAGCGAAACAAAAAATAGCGATTCTTATTCGCTTGCCTATCATACGTGGAGCGACAGGTAAACGGTTTCTGCAAGAGTCTTCGTTTATGAGTCGTTCGGGAGACCGGCAGCATACGGTCTCCCACTAATCCATTCTTTATGCGGCTTGATCAAGCCGTATAGCTATGTGAAGGCAACATCATGAAAAAGTCTCTCACCGCTCTCGCCGTTCTCGGCGTTTTTGCCGGCTCTGCTATGGCCGCTGACGTGACGCTTTACGGCGCTCTCGATACCGGTTTTGAATACTTCCACAAGAAGACCACCAAGTTTGACGGTTCCTCTGAGAAGAGCGACACGTTTGACATGCAGACCGGTTGGGATACGGGCAACCGCTGGGGTCTGAAGGGCTCCGAAGACCTTGGCAACGGCTATAAGGTCAGCTTCAAGCTCGAAAGCGGCTTCAATGGTGACGATGGCACGATGGGTCAGGGCAGCCGTCTCTTCGGCCGTGAAGCCGGTCTGACGCTCTCCGGCCCGTTCGGTTCTGTTGCCTTCGGCCGTTTCGGCGGCCTTTCGTCGTCCTGCGGCACGTATGACATGCTGGGCTATGTTGAATCTTTCGACGGCGGCGATGGTGATGTTTGGGGCTTTGCGGCTTCTGATCGTTAGGACAACATGGTTGTCTATCAGACTCCGCGCTTTGCCGGTCTGCAGCTGACTGCTCAGTATTCGTTCAAGACGGACAGCAAGGCTTCTGCAAAAGTTAACTCTGACGGAGATCCCGAATTTAGCGGTGATGAAGGCACGTCGCATGCCCAGCGCTATGCATCAATTGGTGTGTCGGGCGAATATGGCCCTGCCGCTTTCGCTGTTGGCTATGAACTGACAAAGTACGGTGCTAATGAGAATAACGGTGGTACTCATGCTGTCGCTTACGGTCGTGAACTCGACAAGGATGGCCAGTTAGTCTTCATCGGTGGCAACTACGATTTCGAAGTTGTTCAACTCTTCGCTGAAGCCCAGTACTTTAAGCATCAGACGTCAGTTGCTGGTATTGACGCAGAGCTTAGCAACAATACTTATAAAGCATTGGGCTTGAAGGGCTATGGTCTGCACCTCGGTGCTGCTGCTCCTTTAGGTGCTGGTACGCTCACGGCTGGTCTCTACTTCGTTGATTTCTCGGAAGAATATGCGGGTAATGAAGCTGACAGCGACTACAAGTACTATGGAGTGTCTGCTCGTTACAACTATCCGCTCTCCACTCGTACTGGCGTTTATGTTGGTGCCGGGTACGGTCAGACCAAGGGTGATGCTGCAGAAGGTGACGTCTCTGATTACAAAGCTCAGGTTACTCAGGTTTACTGCGGCCTCGTTCACACGTTCTAATCCATCAAATCTTGCGTGAACCGAACCTCCTCACTTGAGGAGGTCCAAAGTTCACAAAAATTTGATGAGGCATTTAGCCTCAAGAACAAAACGGCGCGAAGTTCAATTAGGACTCCGCGCCGTTCGCTTTTTTGAAATTATGTGGGTTGTCCGGTACTGCTGAATGCGGGCGATCGATCAAAGAGCTCCAAGACACCGCAGAGCATTTTCACAAAGCATTTGATTGTCTGCTCAACGGCATTCTTATGCTGATGCTGTTCTGGGCCATCTGGCATCAGTTCCAAGAAGGTTTATTAGGATCAATCTTCGTGTTTAGGAGAGTCCGGTTCTGCTGGCGTATTTAAGTTCTGCGAAGGGGATTTTGCAGAGGGCTTACCCTCTTTAGAGGGTTTGGTCTTATCTTCTAAAGGCGCATCGATAGGGCGCCAGGGCGCTGCCGACGGCAGATTGGCGGGGTTAGCATGTTTATAAATGCGGGGCATTTGCGGTGCGGAAGCCGCAGGTTCCGATTTGGATGACTTAGAAGACTTTGGCGTTTTCAGCAGCCGAGGGGGCTTTGGCGCAGCATTAGAACGCCGAAGGATGCGCGTCAGACTGATCGGGCCGTTCCCAGGGAATATGCGGCGTGAGAGCGGAGAGCGGTATCGAATTTCCCAGTTCACCTTCAGTGTGAACATACGGATCAACACGATTGAAGCGGCGGTCACCAAGATGACGGTTGCAGCGGCAACGCCGTCCGAAAGGAGCACGATCCCAAACCAGCAGCCGATAAATGCGGCCAGCCCATAAGGTTTGCGGTCAGAGAGCGCCGCAGGCAAGCGGTTAAGCAGGACGTCGCGGAAGATGCCGCCCACAATGCCGGTGATCACGCCAACCAATGTGCACGAGAGCGGTGGAATGCCGCTCTCCCACGCAAGAACAGTCGCTGATGCAGAAAAGAAACCCAGACCGACAGCATCGGCCCAAAGAAAGAGTTCTCGTGCAATGCGGTCGGAAAGACGGGCAGCAATGACCGGCGCAAAAATGGTGAAGCAGATGATGAGCCAGGTAAAAGCTTCGTGTGACACCCAGTAAAAAGGCCGGATGTCGAGTAGCATATCGCGTACCGTAACGCCGCCGAAGGCGCTCGTAAAGGCCAAAATAAAAACACCCACCGGGTCAACGCCGCGCCCGCGAGCAGCCAGAATGCCGGCAAATGAGAAGCCGAGCATGGCAATCGTGTCGACCCATTCAGTCGACGGCGTCAAGGCATTGATTACGGGTGTCATCATGGCGAAAGTGTCTTCCTTGCGGCGTTGCGGAGAGCCCCCTTAGCTGCGGCGCGGGCGGCGCTGCTCGAGCAGCACGATCACGGCGCCTGAATCGCCGTCATGCGGAGGCGCCTGGACAAAGGCCATGACTTCGCTCTTTTGCTGCAGCCAGCGGCGGACCATTTCTTTGAGAACACTTTGACCGCCTTCGGAGTTATAGCCCTTGCCGTGGACGATTCTCAGGCATCGGTGGCCGCGGATCATCGCTGTACGGATGAAGGCAGCGACGGTGTCGCGCGCCTCGTCAACGAAGAGACCGTGCAGGTCAATGTGATCCTGCACCGTCCATTCACCGCGATAGAGCTTGCGGGGAATATCCGGCGGCACGTCCGGGCGGCGGAACATCAAGCCGTCGTCGCTCTCAAGAAACACCACTGGATCGCACTGGTCTGAGAGGGATTCTTCGAGAACCGCCTCTTTTTCCAGTTTGCTCTGGTGCGGAACTGGCGCTGGTTTGGCCGGCGTTGTAATGCGGCGTCCGCGGGTGTGGTCTTCATTCTTGACGCCGAGCGAGGCCATCGCTTCGCGGAATGCCGCCGCTTCGGCGCCAAGGCGGTTCGCTTTGGCCGCCTGAACGCGCTTGGCTTCCTGTGCGGCCTTGGCCTGAACCTTGAGGTCGTGTGAAAGCTTCTTTAAATCCGAAAGATCGTGATATTGAGCCATTTTAAAAGTCGGATGTTGCAGAAATGAATGGATTCCAAAAGGTTCGGCAGCGATTGATCTGCTTTCAGGCTGTATATCGATCAGCGGCTCAGAGCCTCAAGGTAGCGCTGTGCATCCAGCGCTGCCATGCAGCCTGCTGCTGCGGAGGTGACCGCCTGGCGGTAGACCTGATCCTGAACGTCGCCGGCAGCGAAAACGCCCTCCACCGAAGTTGCGGAGGCGGTGGCATGACCTGTGCCGCGGGTAACGATGTAGCCCTTTGAAAGCTCCAGCTTGCCCTCAAAGATCGTTGTATTGGGTTTGTGCCCAATGGCAATAAAGACGCCCTCCAACGGCACTTCGACAGGCGCTTCGCCGGCGGTGCTCTTCAGGCGCACGCCGGTAACGCTCTTGCCGTCGCCGAGGATCTCGTCGACTTCGCGGCGCAGTGCAAGTTCGATGCGACCGGCTTTCACTTCATCCATCAGCTGATCAATCAGGATCGGTTCAGCGCGGAAGGTATCGCGTCGATGAATGAGTGTTACTTTGGAGGCAATGTTGGCGAGGTAAAGCGCTTCTTCGACAGCTGCGTTGCCGCCGCCCACGACAGCAACGGGTTTTCCGCGGTAGAAGAAGCCGTCGCAAGTGGCGCAGGCGGAAACACCCTTGCCCTTATAGGCGGCTTCGGAGGGAAGCCCCAGATACATGGCCGAAGCGCCGGTGGCGGCGATCAGCGCGTCGCAGGTCCAAACGTCACCGAGGTCGGTTGTGAGCTTGAATGGACGGCTGGAGAAGTCAACATCTTTCACGAGGTCGTAGACCACCTGGGTGCCGAAGCGTTCAGCCTGCTTTTGCATCTGTTCCATCAAGTCCGGTCCCTGAATGCCTTCAGCAGCGCCCGGCCAATTGTCAACTTCGGTCGTGGTCATGAGCTGGCCGCCCGCTTCCATGCCGGTAATGACGACCGGTTTAAGGTTGGCGCGTGCGGCATATACCGCGGCGGTCCCGCCCGCAGGACCGGAACCGAGAATGATGACTTTGGCGTGATTTGTTTGGGTCATGGTGCTTTACTCTTTAAAAAAGGGTTAACGTCCGATAGGCCGCCAGCTTTCCAGTCTCGGCACAGCTTAGAGGCGTCTAGATTTGGCGTTTGCAGAATGCCGGCAAAAGACGGCGCAACTCGGACAGCCATGAACGAGTAGGAATTTGCAGGCAGCTGAGGCGCCTTGAGGCGGCAAAGCTGTAAAGCACTCATTCCAGTTCGCTCATAAAATAATTGGTTTGAGCATACACCAAGGGTTCCGTATGGCGAGAACGCGAACAAAAATTGAAGACGATGTGGATGAAGATCGCATCAAGCCTTCGAGGGCTTCAAAAGCCGGCCGGGCCTCTAAAGCCAGGCGGAATGCGAATGCCGATGCAGAAGGCGAAGTGCTCAGCAGAAG
>ERZ780208.1069-NODE-1069-length-23705-cov-3.727611_pt1 | contig 23705 bp, 17 predicted proteins | sample MGYA00511167_ERZ780208 | MGnify/ENA primary metagenome ERZ780208 (study PRJEB29588, sample SAMEA2159202) | human gut metagenome | biome: human gut; feature: human-associated habitat; material: faeces | place: Denmark | collected 2008/2010 ...
TTTCCACTGTTGCAGGCAGCCAACAAGGCTGCTGCCAATACATAAGTAAGTTTCTTCATCATTTGCTTATTTTAATGGTTAATGGTAAATGGTTAATGGTTAATGATTAATGATTAATGATGAATGGTTAATGAGCTGCAGAATTTCTTCATTTCTAATTCTTCATTCCTCATTCTTCATTCTTCATTTTTCATTAGGGGCGCTAAAGGTACGTAATTTATTACAATCTCCGATGCTTTTTACAAAGATTTGCTTATTGCCACTTCCTTGAGCGCAATATCAGGTACGAGGCTAATCCGGCAACCAGCATGATTCCCCATGCCATGATGTAGCCGTACTTCCAGTCCAGTTCGGGCATAAACTTGAAGTTCATGCCCCATACGCCTACCAGAAAGGTTAGTGGGATAAAGATGGTCGATACGATGGTCAGCCGTTTCATGATGTAGTTCATGTGCATGTCGCTGTTCGATATATACAGGTCCATAAGCGACGACAGGGTCTCCCGGCATCCTTCAGTCAGCTGTACGGCGTTTAGCAGGTGGTCGTTGACGTCGTTGAAGAAGGGGCGGTTTGTTTCGCTGATCAGTTCCGAGTCGGGGTGCAGGATGCGCGAGTACTGGTCTTTCAGCGGCACGACGGTACGTTTTATTTCCATATACCGTTTCCTCAGCATTTGCAGTTGCATGCGTATGTTGTAGCTGGTAGTCGCGGCCAGCAGTTCCGACTCCAGGTCGTCCAGTTGGTCGCCTATCTCAATGGCCTGCGAAACGTAGCTCGACACCACTTCGTTGAAGAGCACCGAAAACAGATAGTCCGACGACCGTGTCCGTATTTTCAGCACATTCTTCTGCAGGGCCTGTGCAGCATCGTCAAAGAATCCCGCTTCCACTTCGGTGAAGGTCAGCACCACGTTTTTGCCTTGTATCAGCCGGACAGCGATGGCGGTGTCGTTCTGGAAAATGCGTGTCACGACAAAGTTAAAGTCACCGTTCTTCTCTATCTTGCTCGGGTGATCCACATTCAGGATGTCCTGCATCATCAGGAAGTTGATGTTGAAGTAAGTACACAGGTTCCTGATGTACTCCGTGTCTTTCAGTCCGTGCACCCTTATCCACAGTTTGTCGTCGGGCGATGTCTGTGCGGCAATCTCTTCAAAATCCTTGCAGACAATCTCGTTGAAGTGCTCTGCCGAATAGTTGAGCAGGTGCACATGGGTATGCGTTCCGTTGTCACCGTTGTAGGTGAGCCGTTCGGACAACAGGTTATTTTTCATTCTCTGTTCCTCATTCTTCACTTTTCATTCTTCATTCTTCATTCTTCATTCTTTCTACCCTATTCCCAGCAGCTCTATTTCGAAGATCAGTGTCGAACCTCCGGGAATGCCCGGTTGCGAAAATTTTCCGTAACCCATTTCGGCGGGGATATAGATTTCCCATTTGTCACCCACATGCATCTGCTGCATGGCTACGATCCATCCTTCTATCAGTTCGTTCAGCCGGAAAGCTATGGGCACACCGCCACGACTGCTGTCGAACTTCTTGCCGTTGATGGTCCATCCCGTGTAGTGGGCAGTCACAATGCTGCGTGGGGTAGGCTGTGGTCCGTCACCCTTTCCGGAAGCCAGTACCTTGTAATAGATACCTTTCGGCAGTGGCATCACTCCCTCTTCGGCAGCCTTTGCCGTCAGCCAGTCTTTGTTGGCCTGTATATAATCTTTCTTTGCCATATCTTAGGGTTTATATTTTAGGGTTTATTGTTTAGGGTTTATAGTTTAAGGTTTATAGTTTAAGGTTTATAGTTTAAGGTTTATAGTTTATAGTAAATTCTTCATTCCTCATTCTTCATTCTTCATTTATTTCATTCTTCATTTTCCTCATCACCCTGCACGGATTCCCCACCGCCACCGTATGTGCCGGTATGTCCCGGGTCACCACACTGCCAGCCCCGATCACGGCACCGTCCCCGATGCTTACTCCCGGCAGGATCACCACATTTCCTCCAATCCACACGTCGTTGCCGATGCGGATAGGGTAGGCATACTCCAGCCCGGCATTGCGCCGTTCTGCGTCCAACGGATGTCCGGCGGTATAGATGCCCACGTTGGGTGCGATGAATACGTTGTCGCCGATGCTGACGTCGGCTCCGTCCAGAATCACTAAATTGGTATTCGCGAAGAAATTTTTTCCGATGTGGATGTGGTAACCGTAGTCGCAGTAGAAAGGCGAGATGATGCAGCCACCTTCCCCCATGTTCACAATGCGGCGTATCAGTCGGTCCCGCTCTTCGCTACGATTGGGTGGCAGCTGGTTGTATTCGTGCAGCAGGCAGCGTGTCTCCAGCATTTCCTGTTGCAGCTCCGGGTCATTGTTGGCATCGTACAGCAGCCCTTCGGCCGCTTTCTGTTTTTCGGTTTTCATAAAGCAGAGTTTGAATGCTTGTTTTCTGCACTTTGCAGAAAGTCCTTTAAAGGTGATAAATACTCAGTTTCCAAATTCCAATACTGAGGGTTGTCAAAGAAGAAATCCTTTTGCTTTTTAAAGCGTTCAGTTTCCTTTCTCGATTTTTTAAAAGATTCTATATAGGCATATATTTTAGCCTTTCTGTTGGGTGACAGGTACTTGAGACTTCCATCCGGGTTTACGTGTCCGGCAACACACTTTTCATATCCTTCAAAACATTTCAGCAGACAGGCATGTTCCTCGTTGACGATATGTTCCAGCAACACTTCAAAATCACCGTCATCCCGGTTGTTTGGAAACAGAAATATTTCTGCAGAAACAGATAAATCGTTCAACTGCTCCTGGAGGTATTTTCTCCTCTGGTCATATCCGCCTCCGTTCTGAGGAAAATCGGCATCGAAAATAATCAGATTCACTCCTCCTTGTTCTGTATTTTCTTTAAATTGCTGATCCAACAGCGGCAGGTTGGTATATCCGTTAGTCCGCAGTATTTCCCACTTTTCCCGGTTTTCTCCCAAAAGGGAAAGAAGGTATTTCTCTAAAAACTGTGCATCCCTCCCTTCAACAAAGATTCTGATCATCTTATTTCAATTTCTTGGTTAATGACATATTGAAATTTCTCATACGGATATTCATAAGCCTTCATTTCATCTGTTGGCAGATGTCTTAAGGAATAGCACATGATATCATCCTGTATCTCTTTGTTATCGGTTTCGCCCAGTACCTTGTTCAGAGACTGGAGTGACTCGATATTGTGTGTAGTAGCAAACACTTGTACGTCAAGCATTCGGGCGGTTTTCAGGATGGCTTTCCATAGCGAAGCTAATGATGAGAAGTGCATACCGTTATCTATTTCATCAATAAAGATAATTCCTTTTTTGCAGCCATAAAGCGAAGTAATAATCGCCAACAGTTTTCTTATCCCGTCTCCCAGCATGTTGATCGGAACCAATCTGTTTAGTCCGATGTCCACGCAGACTCCCGATTTCAATACATGAATGGATTTTATTTTGGGTTCTATATGCTGCAGTATTTCTACGATGACCGGTTCTTGTTTGGCTTCAATGATGCGTGTCAGGTTTTCAACGGCGATGCTGAATGCGAATTTCGAATTGAGATATACCCCCGGCAATGTTTCCTTGTATTGTTTCGACGTTTCTATCCGGACGTTTCCCCCTTTTTCTTTAGGGTCAATAAGGATGGCCGAGCGGTCGCTTATCGTTTCTCCATTCGTTAGGGTATAGCTGAAGTTCATGGATAGTCCGGTAGTGATATTCGCTTCCTGATTCGAAAGTGCCTGTGTCGAAATCTGTTCTCCCGATATTACGATGCGAGAAGACTCTGAAATGATAGGAGCAATTTCCAATGTCCTCGCAGTCCCGTCTTTTTTTTGTCCATGTATCAGAATATGATTTTCCGATGCCATATTGTAGAAGTTCAGACAGATATCTTCCTGAGCGAAAGAATCGTAATCCCTGAACTGGTTGATTCTCAAAATCAAGATCGGATTAGAAAAGCCGGACAGCAGGAACAGTGCGTCGAGTACGCTCGATTTTCCGCAGTTGTTTCTGCCGACCAGCAGATTGACCTGCTTTAAGTTTGGCAGGAAAAGATGCTTGATCCCCCTGAAATTAGTTATTTCAACTTCTTTAAAAATCATATCTGCAACGTATTATCGGGCTAAAGTTACAATAATTTTATATATAGTCTGATGTTCGGACGGACAAATTTTACTTTCTGACAAAAACGAAAAAATCCGTGCAATCCACGTCCCCGATGGCTTTCACCACAGATCACACGCAGATTACACGGATTTTTATGATACGTTATAAGCCGACTTCAATCAATAAGCGAAGATCGGATATTTCTTCATGGTCTCGTTCACGTGTGCACGAACTTTGGCGATCACCTCTTCGTTGTCCACGTTCGACAGTACCGTCTCGATCATTTCAGCAATTTCCAGCATCAGGTCTTCCTTGGCACCACGTGTGGTGATGGCCGGTGTACCCAGGCGGATACCTGAAGTCTGGAAGGCCGAACGGCTGTCGAACGGCACCATGTTCTTGTTCACGGTGATGTCTGCCGAAACTAATGCCTTTTCAGCAACCTTACCGGTCAGATCAGGATATTTCGAACGCAGGTCCACCAGCATCGAGTGGTTGTCCGTACCGCCGCTCACGATGGTAAATCCGCGGTCCATCAGGGCCTGTGCCAGTACGGCGGCATTCTTCTTCACCTGTGTAGCATATTCTTTCCATTCGGGTTGCAGAATCTCACCGAAAGCCACAGCCTTGGCTGCAATGACGTGCTCCAGCGGACCTCCCTGAATACCGGGGAATACGGCCGAGTCAAGCAGCTGCGACATCATCTTGATTTCGCCCTTCGGTGTCTTTTTGCCCCAAGGATTGGGGAAGTCCTTGCCCATCAGGATGATACCTCCACGCGGACCGCGCAGGGTCTTATGAGTTGTCGAAGTCACGATGTGAGCATACTTCACCGGGTTGTCCAGCAGTCCGGCGGCAATCAGTCCGGCGGGGTGAGCCATGTCAATCATCAGGATGGCACCTACCTTGTCGGCAATTTCACGCATCCGTTTGTAGTCCCACTCGCGTGAGTAGGCCGAACCGCCACCGATAATCATCTTGGGCTTTTCGCGCAAAGCGATTTCTTCCATCTGGTCGTAGTCCACACGTCCTGTTTCTTTGTTCAGATTGTATTCGCAGGGATGATAAATGATTCCCGAAGTATTTACCAGTGATCCGTGTGACAGGTGGCCGCCGTGAGCCAGGTTCAGACCCATGAATTTGTCTCCCGGATTCAGTACGGCCAGAAATACGGCAGCATTGGCCTGTGCTCCCGAGTGCGGTTGTACGTTGGCCCATTCCGCACCGAAGATCTTCTTGACGCGGTCAATGGCGATCTGTTCGCTCTGGTCCACTACTTCGCAGCCTCCGTAGTAACGCTTACCGGGGTATCCTTCTGCATACTTGTTGGTCAGGCAGGATCCCATTGCCTGCATCACTTCGTCACTTACAAAGTTCTCTGATGCAATCAGCTCAATGCCTTTCAGCTGGCGTTGATGTTCTTTTTCGATAATGTCGAAAATCAAGTCGTCTCTTTTCATTTCTTATATATAAGGGTAATTGATAAGTAGTACTCCGTTCTTTAGCTTTTCAAGTTCTGTAAGTCCATGACATTTATAAATTTCCAACTCACCAACTCAAAAACTCACCAACTCACCAACTCAAAAACTTAAAAACTCACCAACTCAAAAACTTAAAAACTCACCAACTCACAAACTCAAAACTTAAATCGTTTGTTATGTGCACGCAAAAGTAGGCAAATAAATTAAGTTTCGCAAAGCAGTGCTTTGTTTTTTCGGTTGCAGGCGGTATTTTTCAGGCACGGATCACGCGTGAAAACACATAGGAAGAAGAATCATCATCCGCGAACTTCCGTGTAATCCGTGCCTAAAGGAAAGCGGTTCCTTAATTTGATACACTTTCCTGATACTATGATTAATTTCTTAAGTTTCGCAAGTCTATTAATAGGTTGTAGTTAAGGAGTTAAGAAGTTAAGGAGTTAAGCCAATACCTTTGTGAAAAAGGATACAGGCCATACACTTCATCTATTGGCTTTAACTCCTAAACCCACCTTAGTGGGTGATAACTTCTTCTAACTCCTGTAACTCCTGCAAGTTTCGGTAAAAAACGAAACTACGGATTTTAACTTCTCGCAGGTTGTTTCCTATATAAAATAAAGCTATTTTTGCACTCGAATCATAAACATAGGGCTTAATGAAGAATAGACGTTTTTTTGTGTGGATTACAGTGGCCATGCTATATCCATCGTTGCTGATGGCGCAGCAATCCAGCAAGATGGTTTCGGACAAGAATGCTGCAGGAGTGCGGGTAAGCGTATCGGATACTGTCAGAGCAGATACCTTGTCCGGGATATTGAAGGAAAATCTGATGTTGAAACTAAATAAGGTGGATTCCGTTTTCAGGCTGGATACGGTTTCGGTGCTGTATGAAAAGAATCTGGGGGTATTGAACTACCTGAATGATCCTTCTTCGCCGGAGCGTTACATTGCGTGGAATCCGTATTATTATCGGCTTTTTGTGCCTTTTACTTATTATTATGGTCCGCTGAATCGTTATTCGACCTTGACATGGAAGTTTCAGCAGCCGGATACGGTGCCTGCGCTGACGCGGGATTTGTTGCCTTACGACACGTTGAGCTTCTCGTCGCTGGATCGGATTGAACAAGTGGTTGACCGCACACTGTTGTCGGCTTATGTGCACTGTCCGCGGAAAGTGGTCCGTACGGAGGATGTCATTAACCGGGGACGACTTTTCAAGGATGACATTGAAAAGGAGGCGTCGTCCAGACCTTCCATCATCAAACTTTTCTCGCAGGAAAAAATGTCGGTAAAGCAGGATGCGGGAGTGGTTATCCACAAACCGAATTGGTGGACTACCGGAGGAAACGGATCGTTGCAGATTACGCAGAATTACATTTCGGGCAACTGGTATAAGGGAGGTGAAAGTACCAATTCGGTGCTTGCCAGCCTGCAGTTGTTTGCAAACTACAACGACCGTGAAAAAATTCAGTGGGAGAATCTGATTGATGCAAAATTGGGATTCACATCGGCACCCTCGGATACTTACCACGATTATCTGGTCAATACCGACCAGCTGCGCATCTACAGTAAATTGGGCGTTCAGGCAGCCACTAACTGGTATTACACGATTTCTACCGAATTCAAGACACAGTTCTGCCATAGCTATAAGTCGAACGAAGAGCCGCTGGTTTCTGCTTTCCTGGCACCGGCTGACTGGTCGGCCAGCATCGGTATGGATTACAAGTTGCACAAAAACAAGATAAACCTTTCTGTGTTTATAGCACCTTTGACGTGGACGATGCGATATATCGGAAACAGTAAGGTGAACGAGGTGAATTTCGGCTTGGAAGAAGGAAAGACGGTGAAGCATGACTTCGGTTCGCAGATAAAGCCTACACTGACCTGGCAGATTATTTCGTCGATATCGTTGGAGTCGCGTCTTGACTTCCTGACAAGTTACAAGTGGGTGCGTATCGAATGGGAAAATACATTCAACTTTGTGTTGAACCGTTATTTGTCAACGAAGCTGTATGTACATGCCCGGTTTGACGACAGCAGTGTTCCGACTTCGGGAAGCAGTTACTTCCAGTTGAAGGAATTGCTCAGCTTTGGTATCAACTACACCTGGTAAAAACGGAAGCGGGATTGAGGCCTGCTTCATCGGCATAAGGATGTTTTCTCTGTCGGACCTGTATGCGGGATGACAGGAAAAACATCTTTATTTTTTGTCTTTTTCTGATGCTTGCCACATACTGTTAAGGAGTTAAGAAGTTAAGGAGTTATAGAAGTTATCACTCCGCTTTGCTCTGTTAGAAGTTAAAGCCGATAGTCTTGCAAAAGGGAAATTGGCAGTATCAGGTCTATTGGCCTTTAACTTCTAAGCCCACCATAGTGGGCGATAACTTCTTCTAACTCCTTTAACTCCTGCAAGTTTTGCACTTGCGAAACTTAAGTTACTTATTATAGAAGACGCATGAAAACGTATATTTTTCTTGTGGTAGCAGTGCTGTATGCGCTGTTGCCTGCCACAACCTTTGCTGAAGACTTGAACAGATCGGATGCCAACATCGTAGGGCATGTACTTGAGAAACATTCCAAAGAACACTTATCCTATATCTCCGTTTCACTGAAAGGTACCACCATCGGTACGCTGACCGACGGAACAGGACACTATTTCCTGAAGAATCTGCCTGAGGGGCATTTTACGCTGCAGGTCAGTGCAGTGGGCTATAAGACCCTGACACGCGATGTCGTACTGAAGAAAGGCGTCACGCTGGAAGAGAACTTCGAACTGGAAGAAGACCTCGTGGCATTGGACGGGGTAGTGGTGACTGCCAACCGCAGCGAGACGACCCGTCGTCTGGCTCCTACGCTGGTCAATGTCATGGACTTCAAGCTGTTCGAGCAGACCAACTCGACTACGTTGTCACAGGGGCTGAACTTCCAGCCGGGTGTACGGGTAGAGAACAACTGCCAGAACTGTGGTTTCCAGCAAGTACGTATCAACGGTCTTGACGGTCCTTATACACAGATACTGATAGACTCGCGCCCCGTGTTCAGCGCGTTGGCGGGAGTCTATGGATTGGAACAAATACCGGCCAACATGATCGAGCGGGTGGAAGTGATGCGTGGTGGCGGTTCGGCCCTGTTTGGCGCATCGGCCATTGCGGGTACCATCAACATTATTACCAAAGAACCGCTGCGCAATTCTGCCCAGTTAGGACATACCCTTATGGGAGTGGGCGGCCTTTCGGTGTTCGACAATAATACGACCATGAACGCTTCGTTGGTGACCGACGACCATAAGGCAGGCATTTACGTCTTTGGACAGAACCGTCAGCGCAGCGGCTTCGATTACGACGGCGACGGTTTCACCGAACTGCCCCAGTTGCGCAATCAGACGGTTGGCTTCCGTTCGTTTCTCAAGACGAGCACTTACTCCAAACTGACTTTTGAATACCATCATCTGCAGGAATTCCGCCGGGGTGGCAACTTGCTCGACCGTCCGCCCCACGAGGCCGACATCACCGAGCAGACCCAGCACAGCATCAACAGCGGAAGTGTGAAGTTCGACTACTTTTCGCCCAACGAAAAGCATCGCATGAACGTCTATGCCTCCATGCAGCACATCGATCGCGACAGCTACTACGGTGGCGACCATTCGCTCGACGCCTACGGTGCCACTACCGACCTGACGTGGGTAGTCGGTTCGCAATACGTTTACCACTTCGACCGTTGCCTCTTCCTGCCTGCCGACCTGACGGGTGGGGTAGAGTACAATCAGGATGCCATGCACGACAACATGTGGGGCTACAACCGTCGCATCGACCAGACGGTACGCATTGCCGGTGCTTTCTTGCAGAACGAGTGGAAGAACGACCGATGGAGTTTCCTTGTGGGCGGTCGTCTGGACAAGCACAACCTGATAGACCACGTCATCTTCAGTCCGCGCGTCAACCTGCGCTACAATCCTACAGAGAACATCAACCTGCGTGCCGCTTACTCCGTAGGTTTCCGCGCTCCGCAGGCTTTCGACGAGGATTTGCATGTGGAGAATGTAGGTGGCAACGTGTCCATGATTCAGCTGGCCAATGACCTGCGCGAGGAGAAGTCGCGCAGCTTCAGCCTCTCGGCCGATATGTATCACCGTTGGGGAGCCTGGCAGGGCAACCTGTTGCTCGAAGGGTTCTATACCGACCTGTCCGACGTATTTGCCCTGCGCGAGATTGGTACCGAGAACGGTATTCTGAAGAACGAGCGCTACAACGAGAAGGGAGCCCGTGTCTATGGCATGACGTTGGAGGGCAAACTGGCCTGGCTCAGCATGCTTCAGCTTCAGGCAGGCGTTACCTTGCAAAAGGCCGAGTACAAGGAAGCTCGCCGGTGGAGCGACGACGAGGCTGTCCCGTTGGAGAAACGTATCTTCCGTACGCCCGATACCTATGGCTACATGACGCTGACTTACAATCCCGTAAAGCCGCTGAGCATCGCTCTGTCGGGCACTTATACGGGCAGCATGCTGGTAGAGCACCGGGCCGGTTACATCGAGAAAGACCGTGCCGACACTACGCCCGACTTTTGGGAACTGAACCTGAAGGCTGCCTACGACTTCACGCTCTACGGCAACATCACCTTGCAAGTGAATGCTGGCGTGCAGAATCTGTTCAATGCTTATCAGAAAGACTTCGACCGCGGCGCAAAGCGTGACTCGGGTTACATTTATGGTCCCGGCTTGCCTCGTTCCTACTTTGCAGGAGTGAAGATCAGTTACTGATGCGGGCTGGTGAGGAGGTCTATTTTTTCGAAGAGTGTGCCGAAGCAGGGTATGCAGCCTTGTTTGCGGTACACTCTTCTTTATTTCTTACATATTGTAAGTTATTCTTATGGCTGATTAAGAAACAACAATGGAAGAGCTTGGTTATGATTGTTCATCTGCATTCCCAGTCGCTCACGGTTCCCGTCTCCGACGAGAAGGCTGCACCAATTGCATATACCTTGCGCGGATCGGCGGCATACTCGCGGGCGTAACCCTTGTCCGCTATCTGCTGCAGGGCTTCGGCCGCCGTGCCGTCCAGCTTGAACTCGAAGATATAGACGTATTGCGGCGTTTCTACCACGCAGTCCACCCGCCCCTGGCTCTGCGCCTTCTCCACATAGACGGTATAGACACTGACAAGACGCATAATCAGGTAGAACGTATATTGAAAATAGCGTTCGCGCTCCGCCTCGTCCTGCTTACGGCGCATGGTGTAGGGAATGCCGGCCAGGAAGGAAGTAAACAGGGTGCGGAGGCGATCGGTATCCCCGCTTTGCAGGGTGATGACAACCTCGCGTATCCAGGTGCCCATTTCCTCCTGCGGCTTCAGGTACGAGGTAGCAAGCATCGTCAGGAAGCCGTTCTTCACCTCGTTGTTCGGGAAGTCCAGCAGGAAGGTATTGAAATCGAAATTATAGTTCTTGATGGTCAGGTAGCCGCTTTGGAAAATCATGGGCAGCGGGCGTTCCACGTCCGCCTTGTAATCGACAAATTCCTCGGGACGGTAATACTTGCCTGTCAGCTCGTTGATGTTTTCGTTGAAGTGGTTCAGCAAGCGGATGAGGTACGTGGGCGTGCCCGAACGGAACCAGTAATCATCCATGCTTTGGCTGTCTAAAGCATTCAGCAGGCTGAAGGGATTGTACACGTCCGTCATGCGTTTGCTGAAGTGATAACCGTCGTACTGCCGCTTCAGACGCAGCCTCATCTCCTCCGGCGTGCAGCGGTAGTCTGCGGCCATGTCGGCAATGGGTTGCGGGAAGTAGCGGTCTATCTCGTCCTGCGTGATGCCGCACAAGGTTTCGTAACGCCCGTCCATGCTGATGTCCTTCGGCTGGTTGAAGCCGCTGAACACGCTGACCTGCGAGAATTTTGTCACGCCCGTCAGCAACACAAACTGCAGGTGCTCATCCGCCGCCTTGAACACGGAGTAGAATGCCTTCAGCACGTTGCGGTGACGCTCCTCCAACGAAGCGTCCACGTCGAGCACGTCCAGTATCGGCTTGTCGTATTCGTCTATCAGCACCACGGCACGCCGGCCCGTCTGCTCGTGGGCAGCACGGAGCACTTCCACAAAACGATAACCATTCCCCAGATCTTCTCCACGGTCGGGTATCCCGTATTTCTTTTCCCATTGAGAGATCCGGAAGTTGATGTCCTTCTCCAATTCACCGGGATTGGTAAAGTTTCCTCCGTTAAAGTCCACATGAAACACAGGATGCACCGTCCATTCCGTTTCCAGCCGCTCCATCGCCAGACCGCGAAACAGTTCCTTGCGCCCTAAATAATAGTTCTTCAGCGTAGAAACCAGCAGGCTTTTGCCGAAACGGCGCGGACGGCTCAGAAAATAGATTTTACCTTCGTGCGTCAGGCGATAAATCAGCTCCGTTTTATCGATATAGACATAACCGTCTTCGATGATCTGGTCGAAACTCTGTATTCCGATGGGGTACTTCATGGCTGCAATGTTTTTGGTAGTTATTTGCAAAAATAGTAGAATTTCCTGGTTCTTTTTCTTATTTTGCCGATGGATTTATCAAAACAATGGAATTATGATGAAAGAAAAAGAAAGTTTGACCGCTTACATGACTACGCTTGTCGGGCAGATCGAGGCGGAAGGACGCATCGGGACGGCACACGTCTATCGCAGCACGCTGCACCGTGTGCTCGACTTCACGGGCGGCCAGCCACTGGCCTTTGCCGAGGTGACGCCTTTCTGGCTGAAGGCTTTCCAGAACTACCTGTTGGGGCGCCAGCTGCAGTGGAATTCCATCTCCACCTACATGCGCATGCTGCGTGCGGTCTATCTGCGTGCCGTCGATGCCGGACAGGCGGACTACCACCCGCGCCTGTTCAAGGGCGTCTATACCGGCACACGGGTGACAGTGAAGCGCGCCATCGGCGAGGGCGACCTTCGCCTTTTGGACAGTTCTGACGTCAGCTCCGGGCTCGAGAAGACGCGCATGCTGTTCCTGCTGCTGTTCATGCTGCGCGGCATTCCCTTTGTCGATGTGGCCTATCTGCGCAAGTGCGACCTGCAAGGCAACACACTGATGTACCGCCGCCGCAAGACGGGCAGTTGGCTGACGGTGCAGGTAGAGCCATGCGCCATGCGCCTCATCGAGCAGCTGAAGACCTCCGACAAGTCTTCGCCCTACCTGTTCCCCTTTATCGACGGTACAGGCAGCGACGCCTACCGCCGGTATCAGAGTGCGTTGCGCAACTTCAACGCGCGTCTGAAGCGCTTGGGTGCACTGACCGGCATCCAAAGCAGCCTCAGCAGTTATTGTGCCCGCCACAGCTGGGCCACCATCGCCAACTATCACAACTACCAGCAGGAACTGATCTGCAACGCGATGGGGCACTCGTCTGTCAAGGTTACGGAAACTTACTTCAAAAGCCACACCGATGAACGTATCGGACAAATGAACAGAGAAATACTTTCACAGGTATTCCCCGACTGAATCCTGTGACCCGACAGGTTGTAGCGACAGCCTGCAACAGCCGCAAACAGCGGCGTGAAACGACTTTTTGTAGAATATGTGAGGGTAGAGAAGGTTCTGTTACTTCGTAGTTAACGGGTGTTTCCCATATTTTTTGCAAATGACGCTTTATTTTTACAAATCAACAAATCAAATTGACTATTTAACACTTAGCTTTAACATATTTATACGAATATCCATAAAAAATGGTTTAAATACGTTGTAAAGAGACATCACTTCCCTTCATCGGATTCAAGGAATAAAATATGGAAGGTTTGCAGCCAAGTTACTTTCGGATGTATCCAACGCTTTTTTTTTGACATTACATCCTTGAAAAAATCAGTGTGTACAGTTTGAACGGTGAAGTTTCATCGTAATTCGTTGATAAATAAGAGCTTATGTTGAAACATCTGTTTCGGTGGCAAACAGGAAGGATAAACACGGTTCTATTTCTTAAGCCATGCTTTTGGGAAATGAAACTGTGAAAGACGCGGTCGTCGCATGGCAGAGGCATGTATGCCGACGTTCGGGCGGTGAAACATGTGGTGAAAGTAGCGGTGAAAGATCACGGTTCACCATATCTGATTGTCTGTCAGCGAGATGGAAGGAGGTGAAAGCGTGAAGGCAAATTCGGAGTTTCTCATATATAATGTAGGTATAGGTTTCATCCGTAGCGTAAGGCGCATGTTTCACCTGCCTAAAGAAGCACTTGGCGGATGTAAACATCTACTTTAGCCGGTCAAAGTAGGTAGTTATGCTACGGAATGTGGCAAGTAATGTCAGAAGATATAACAAGCAATGTCCGACAGGATAACAAGTATTGTGCAGCCGGATAACAAGCATTGCTTGCGAGCGACACAAGTGTTGTTCGTGAGCGATGCAAGTGTTGTTCGCGAGCAATGCAAGTGTTGTTTACGAACGGTGCAGGCCTCTTGCGGATAAGAACTCCACAGGTTAAAAATTTTACAGTGCGCAGCCTCCCGGGCCTAATCGGAGGGGCGTGAAACGGCGCCTTTGTTTTCGGCGTTAAAAAAGGCGGACTGTTTGAGCGCAGCGAGTTTCCGCATTTTAGCCGAAAATGAAGGCAAAGTAGCCCCGAAGGTTCAGCCCTTGATTTTTTCTTTTGGTATCTTTTCTTTTGTATCAAGGCAAAAGAAAAGTACGTCCGTTACCTACGAAGTAACGGAATTCTGAAACGACGCTTGGATAAAGAAAAAAAATGGTTTGTTGATATGAAAATAGTGAAACGAATCTTGCTGTTATGCTTGCTTTTTGTCAGCATTTCGCTCTCTGCTCAGAACTGGGCGGTGAAGACGAATCTGCTGTACGACGCATCGGCCACAGTAAACTTGGGGACGGAGATAGGCCTGTCGCCCAAATGGACGCTGGACTTGTCGGCCAACTACAACGGATGGACCTTCAGCGAAAACAAGAAATGGAAACACTGGCTGGCGCAGCCCGAGGCACGCTACTGGCTGTGCGAACGCTTCAACGGACATTTCGTGGGCGCGCATCTGCTGGGCGGACAGTACAACTGGGGCGGCATCAAGATGCCTTTCGGACTGTTCAAGAACCTGAAGGATTACCGCTACGAAGGCTTCTACTACGGTGCCGGACTGGTTTATGGTTATCAGTGGCTGTTGGGCAACCGCTGGAACATCGAGGCTTCCATCGGATTGGGATACATACGTGCGCACTACGACCAGTACGAATGTCCGCATTGCGGCGAGTGGCAGGGAAGCGGCAAGAAGAACTACCTCGGGGTGACCAAGGCTGCCGTCTCCCTGATATACATTATTAAATAAGGAGGTATGGATATGAAGAATACTATCGCATTGCTTGCCTGCCTGCTGGCGGCTACGCCCGCGATGTGGGCACAAAATGGTTACTTGGAACAGCTGAAGGTGGAAAACCGGAGCGTGGAAAAGGTGAACCGCAACGTCCGTGTGACTGCCGACTTCAACTTGGACGGCATGAATCTGAATACCCAGCACTCCCTGCGCTTGGTGCCCGTTATCGTTTCGGCCGACGGCACGCACGAGCAGCCGCTCGACCCCGTCGTGGTGAACGGCAAAGTGCGCAGCAAGGTGATCGAACGCCAACAGGCGCTCGGCAATACGAAAGAGGACGATGCGCCTGCCGTACGCCGCACCAACGGCAAGCCACAGACGCTGCACTACGCTGACGAAGTGCCTTTCAAGGTCTGGATGCTGAACGGCCGCCTGGACCTGCGCGCCTACGTCACCGGCTGTGCCGCTTGCGACGAGGGCGACGAACTGCTGGCTACCGGGGGAATACTGCCTTACGAAGAGCCGCAATACCTGATGCAACCGCCCGCACAGCCCAAGGAAGAAGTGGTGAAGCACCGCTCCGAAGTGCGCATGGCACGCCTGCAATATCGTCAGGACGGCGACGTGGTGCTGCCCAACTATAAAACGAACCGCGAGGAACTGGACAAGGTGCAGGCCTCGGTCGATGCCGTCAAGGAGAATGCCGACCTGACCATCACCGGCATCTACGTCACCGGTTACGCCTCGCCCGAAGCCACCGTACGCTACAACCTGGACCTGTCCAAACGCCGTGCGCAGAAGTTCGTTGCCTACGTGCAGAAGCAGAATCCCGAGTTGGACAAGAAGCTGTGGCACGTCGATTGGAAAGGCGAGGACTGGGTCGGACTGCGTGCCGAGGTAGAGAAAGCCACCACGCTGCCCCGGAAGGAAGAAGTGCTGAAGATTATCGACGACTGCCAGGGCGACCAGGACGCCTGCGAGGCTCAGCTGAAGGCGCTGCAACCGGCAAGCATCTACCGCCAGTTGCTTAGCGAACAGTATCCGCCCTTGCGCCGCAACGAATACCGCATCGAGTACAACGTGCGCAACTACACCTTGGAAGAGACGCGCCGCATGCTCCAGTCGCGTCCCGACTTGGTCAGCGTGGCCGAGATACAGAAGGTGGCCGACAGCTACGGCCGCAACACCGACGGTTACCGTCAGGCCCTGCAAGTGGCAGTGCGCACCTATCCCGACAACATCGCGGCACGCCACAACGCCGCCTTGGCCGAGATAGAGACCGGTCACTATGCCGAAGCCATCGCCCTGCTGAAAGACGCTACCGACGGCGGCCTGCTCAACCTGCTGGGCGTGGCCTATCAGAAGAACGGCCAGACGTCCGAAGCCGATGCCGCCTTTGCGAAAGCCGGTCAGGCAGGTAGCGACGAAGCTGCCCGCAACCTGCAGATGCTGCGTCAGTCGGTAGAGATGTTGGCAGAATAGCAAACAGTGAAAAGAAAGAAATAGAGAACTTAAATATTTTATTAATCAAAATTTGTGAAGGTATGAAATTAAACAAATTTTTTATGCTGGGAATGGTCGGATTGGCGTTTGCGGCATGTAGTAATGAGGAAGAGGTAGCTAGTTTCCCTGATGGCGGTGGTGCTGTTAGTATTCGATTGGTAAATCCTGGTGTGTTAACCAAAGGACTTGCAAACCAGACGAGTGGCTCTTCTGTTGCTGTTACGGGTACAATTAAAATTGATTTGTATGATAACCAAACTGAAAGAGTCTCGCAAACAATGAGTTTTGATGCGTCAGCAATTAATGATGAGACTGTATTGACGTTTTGGAATGTACAGGCACCTAAAAAAATAGCTGTATCAATAAATAATGGTGTTGCAAGTTATTCAGATGTTGCTATTAATGATTTACAATTTGCTCCTGCAAGTATTCCGGCTTATGGTGAAACTACTAAATTTACTTTGACTGATGATATGAAGAGCCCGGATCTTGATAATGATCATGAAGCTGATACAGGAAATAAGTTTGAGCAAGGTGCTAATTCAGGTGATGAAAATAAGAAGTATCAGATTTATACTGCTAAAGTGACAATGGCGATCCCTGTGGCTCGTTTGGAAGTTTCCGGTATCAAACATAAAAAGCATCCGCAACAAACAGAACCAGGAATAGATCAGTGTGAGTATACTACATTGACGATTAAGGGAGTTTATATGGATAACCTGTATACGAAAGGTGGAGAATATTCTGAGAATTATGATGCTAATGCTACTGATTTTTATAATTCCATATTTGGAAATGGAACTTCAATACAAGATTATTGTTGGGAGGCTAATAAAGGCTTAGGTACTGGTTTAACTGCTATTTTAAAAGATGAAATTACAGCTAATGATGAACCAAGTGAAGACTTTTTGGAGGAAAATGCCTCATGGCCGGTAGCTGCGGTTGATGGTACCCCTCAAGCATTTGCCTATAATTTCTATCCTGCTTCGGGTATAGAAAATATGCCTAAGTTCAAGATTTACTTTGATAATTCTGAAAGTTCCGATATAAATAATCCGAAACCAGCTCCCCGTTTTGCTATGATTACTAAATATAAGAAAGACGGTCTGGATTTGAATGCTTTTGAACCGGGAAAGATTTATCGTATTACTAATGCTGAATTGGTGGATGGTAATATCATTGGTGATGAAAGTGGTAATACATTGTATGGCGTAGAAGTAACTGTGAAAGAAGCAGAGTGGTCTGTTGTAGATATTACTGCTGATTGGGCTGGATCAAACTAATTCATCTCCTATAATTTAACCAAGCTCTCCAACCGGGCGGTTGGTCGCCCCACTCGCCCGGTTGCTACTTCCCGAACACAAGCGTGTTCATCAGAAAATTATTCGACCCGTGGGGTCAAACATTATAAAGTGATTGCAATGAAACTTTGGAAGAACATAGTATGGATGTTGCTGCTGGTTCCTGTTTTGACAGTCGGCTGCATCAATGATGATTTGGAAGATTGCCACAACGTGACCATCTATTTCCAATATCTGGCAGATGGAGACAAGGATGTACTGTCGCAATACATGGACAAGGTAGATCTTTATGTATTCGACGAGCACGGAAATGTACTCGGAAAAAGAACATACGGAGCGGAACATTTGCGCGACTATTCGGCTATCCCTTCTTTCAAACTTACGCCCGGTCAGCGCTACATGGTAGTGGCCGTGGGCAATGCGTACAACCATACGCAAGTAGTCAATCTGGAGTCATCGACCAGCTTCGACGAAATCTACATTCAAAGTCCGTATTGGGGAGTTCCCGATCCGGTTATCAATCATGACGACAACTACTTAGGGCAACAGGAATTTGTGATGCCCGAAGGTAACCTGACGATGTATCACGACACCGTGACGCTCTACAGCGCCCACATCGACGTGGACATCGAGATAACGGGCCTGCCCGCCCCTCAGACACGCGGCGAACTGCCCGTCAGTGTGCGCATCGAAAACTCGAACGCGCAGACTTCCTTTAACAACGAAATCAATCTGGACGAAAAGGGAACCTGCTATCCCGAACTGATCTACGATGCCGAACGCAGTTGCTACCGCACCGACGACCTCGCCCTGTTCCGCATGGACAACAGTGGTAACCTCCACCCCGACTGGTGCGAGCACGAACTGATAGTTGCCGATGCCGAAGGCACAGAGCTGTTTCGCGGCAGCATCTACGACTTCATCACCCGCAATCGCGAGTACATCGACATAACCAAGCAGGAAGCCTATTTACCCATCGAAATACAATTCAACGAAATCGGTATAACCATCAAACTGCCCGCCTGGTACGTGGAAGACATCGATCCGGACTGGCAATAAAAGGGAGGACTGACTTATGAAGATATTATTCAACAGAAACAACTCTATCGGCATCTTTTGCTTACTGCTATTGTTGGCAGTGGGGGCGGTGTCGTGCATTAAGGATGAGTATGCGGAGAATAAGGAGAAGGCGACGGTGCAGGTGACGTTTACGACGAGGGCGGTGAGTGACGAAACTGTTGCAGGCAGCGATTTGGCCGATAATGAACGGATGAAGACGCTACGGGTGATTGTGGCGAAAGACGGTAAAATATTGTATAATGAATATTATGAGGAAAAAGATTTTGCTCAGTATGAGAATGGCCAAAGGTATAAAACGGTTACGTTTAGCGAATTGGTGACGGAAGATGAGGCAGATAGGACTTTTGTTTTTTATGCGATTGCGAATGAGGAAGGAATTGCTGATTGGCCAACTCAGATTACCAGTTTAAAACAGTTGCCTGAAGATATAACCTTGTCAACTACTTCTGACTTGATTCCTCAGACAGCTAAGCAGTCATTTACAGTTGATATACCGCAAGAAGGCAATGGTATTCAAAAGGGAACAATGCAGTTGGAGTTTGTGGTGGCGAAGGTGCAACTGATTGTTGTAAATGAAACTGAAGCAGAACAAACTTTAAGAGGTATTTCTATTTCAAAAGCAGATATTGAAGCACAAGAGACCGGTTTATTCCCTCCTTCTGAAAATACTACTTTACCTGAAGGGGTTAAAGATGTTGTGATGAATGATATGACATTAAATGGAGATGAATCCTCGGCTATGTTTTCACAAATAGCGTATGTTTATGAAAATAGTGCACCCACGGTTGGGTATATTTTTAATGCCACTTGGAATGGTAATAATCAACCTCCTGTTGATTTGAGTGCTGTTGAAGCTTTGCCTCGGGGCAAAGAGTTGCGTATTACCATTCATTTGAAGCAAAATGCGACAGCTCAATTTGACTATGAAGTGTTGGATTGGACAAATGTAAGGGTGGATATTCCAGATTTTGAATAAAGGTAGGAGGATGTGGTATGATAAAGAATATAATCAAGATTGTATTTTTTTGTATTGTAGTATGCCTGCTTGGTGCGTGTACAGACAATACTTTTGTTGATGGAACAGATGAAGCAAGGGTTGAAGAAGGCATTCCGATGACTGTTGACTTGAGTTTTCAAGTAGAGAAAACCGCTGTTGTTCAGACGCGGGCGGCTGCCAGTGTGAATGCAGAAAATAAGGTGTTGAATATTTATGTTTTTGCATTTAATGGAGATGGCACCTTAGATAATAAACAGTTTTATCAGGATGGCGATTTGGATTGGGTAAAAACAAATGAAAAAAATACGGAAAACGATGATCCTACGACTGGTACAATAACGAATTTAGCTATCCATTCAGGAAATGAAAAAACTTTCTATGCAGTAGCTAATGTTGGTTATTCTGGATTGGAAAAACAAGCACTTGATAATGTTGCAAATAAGAATGATTTGTTGAATTTGGCTTTTACTTTGTCGCAGGCTGCCAATATACAGCGTACTTATTTTGTGATGACTGGACAATTGGGGGATGATTCTGATAGTGATGGGACAATAGATAAGTATACTTATAATGTAGCGGCTGGTACCAATATATTATCTGGAAAATTGTATTTTAAGCGTACGGATGCCCGTATTACGTTTAATGTAACTGCTAGGAATAATAATAGATATGACAATTTCTCTTTTGTACCTAAAAGTTATAGAGTATTCAACATCTCCCGCTCTTCTTATCTTTTTGAACAGGAGAATGATGCATCGGGTGAATATGACGATTTGCCAAGTGCCTTGAGTTTTGATGTGACGAATAATGGTGCGGGAGTGACAAGTACATTTGATTTTTATGTACAGGAAAATCGGCTGGAACCTACTGCGGAAATTACTGAAGCGTCAAAAAATGACTATAAAGAAAATGCAGAGGCAACTCTCTTTTCCATGCGTGAGAAAAGAGAAAAAAGTGATGATTTAAGTGCACGGACTTTTGTTTTTGCCCCTCAAAATGGAACCTATGTGGAAATAAAGGGACAATTGTCTTATCAAAAGACAGATGGTAATGGTAATACGGAGTTCATCAGCGCAGACGTAACTTATACGATTCATTTGGGAAATACAGGTGACGTTAGTGATGTGAATGATGAAACGAAAGTAAATAACTATGATACAGAACGTAATACGCATTATACGTATAATGTGACAATCACCGATATCAATTCTATTATTGTCGAAGTAGAGAATGATAAGGAAACCCGTCCCGGAGCAGAGGGTGATGTGGTGATTGCCGGTGGGGAAGTGTTGGAACTGGATTCACATTTTGACCGTTATCTGTTTTATCTGTATCGTGATGACTTACAAGATCAGACAACCGATGGACGTTTGACGTGGGCTGTAAGTACGCCTTTTGAGAATGCCATGCGCATTACAGGACCTAATGGAAATATGCCTCATGATTATAAATGGATAACCTTTGCTGTGAATTGGGAATATGGTGTAGACAAAGATCTTTATGTGAAATATCCTGGAGATTTTGCCTATGATGGATATAATGGGGCTACGCCATCTGAAACAGGAACGTATGTAGAACCCGTATGGGATGGTTATGTCATTCCTGGTGAGAAAGGTGACAAGATTGTTCTTCGTGATATAGAACAGTTGTTGAACTATTTAACGTATGTCGCAACTAATAATCCTAACCATGAAATGTTTGTAAACGTAAACCGCAGAAAAGCGGTTGCCATCACGGCCTTTATTGATGAATTTGTATATGTTACAGATCCGGTAGATCCGAGTAGCGTAGGAGGTGGTACGCCTACTGAGCCTACTGAAGCTGGGTTATTGTTATGGAAAAAAGTGGTTAATGGGCGCGACCGATTGTTACATATATGTCGGGGAGAAGGGGTTAAAAGTGATGACGGTGCATCTTCGGTAATTCGGAGTGTACTTTCTTTCAAGCAACATCCCATTTATACGCTGTATGATGTGAATTCGGATGTTAAAACAGCATGGGGAACGGAATCTTTAATGGAAACAGGTGTGTTAAATGCTTCTTTTGATCATCCCCATAAGGAGCCTTATGCAAATACTCCAGATAATGGAAGACAAAACCAGATGAATTTTGTAGTTGATGTCCAAAAGTATTGGACGGATATCATTTCTACAAGTAGCCGATATGGATTGAATTCTTCGGGAGAGCCAAATGGAATAGACTATAATACGATTTGGCATGCTTGTATGTTACGTAACCGGGATATAAACGGAGATAATATAATTGATAATCGTGAAGTACGTTGGTATTTGGCCGCTATAGACCAATTGAGTGATTTATGGACAGGGGATGCGGCCATTAATGAGAGTGCACGTACTTATCCACAAGAAAAATATGGTCAGCGTTATCACTTAGCAAGTAGTACTTATTGGAATAATACTGATAAATCAAAGGATCCAACTGTTATGTGGGCAGAAGAAGGAGGATCCATAGGTGATTTTAATTACTCTAGCGGAAAAACGCCTGATGGTGTTTTTAATCCTACGGGAAATAAATATGCTTATCGATGCGTGCGTAATTTGGGTATTCGTCTGGATGATTATAATAATATTCCTGATGACTATATTGTTTGGGATACATCTGACAGAATTGTGGATATGTCACGATTGGGATATGCTGCCAAACGTACAGCTTATGATGGAGGCAATAATCTGGATGAGCACAATGAAAGGGATGTGTTGAACAGACCTTATACTAAATTTCAAGTATATATTGCTCAAAGCTTTTATCAAAACAATTGGGGGTATAACATAAATTTATCGTGGAAAGAAATTCATAATAGATTGTATCCTACTTGGGGACGTAGTGAAAGCCCATGTCCAACAGGATATCGTCTTCCAAATCAACGGGAAGTAGGTATTATGCTTACTATACCGGCTTTGAAAAGTGAAATGAGTGGTACGAGAACTATTACAAATACAGCTTTCAGTATGAATGGAACAGGTATATATTCAGCTGGTAATCGACCGGGATTTTTATATGATGGAACCGAAGGAACTTTTATATTGGATACGGATCCAAATAATGGTAGTGCTACAGGTAAAATTGGTGGAACTCGTTGTGTAAGGGATGTGCAATGAATCATATAAATAAGTATGGAATTATAGGATATTCTTTGTTATTGTTATTGTCTTGTCAGGCAAAGCAAACCACATCTACTGTTTCATCAGAAGTGAAACAAGATACAGTATTGTCGCGACCGCAGTTCCCCTTCCCCGAAATCCCCGCCACCCTGACGGAACCGGAAGCCCGCAAAGCCTACCTCCTCACCCACTATTGGGAGCGTTTCGACTTTGCCGACACCACTTTGGTGAACAACCGCGACGTGACGGAACAAGGCTTCGTGAACTTCATCGCCCTGCTGGCGGACGGAACGACGACGGAGGAACTGACACGCGAGAGCCTGAAGAACTGGTGCGCGGGTTTTGTCGGGAAAGACCATGCCCGACGGGTGCTGACGAAGACTGCGGACGACTACCTGTATAACCCCAACTCTCCCTTCTACAACGAAGGGTTGTACGGGCTGTATTTGGAGACTTGGCTTGATGTGCTGCCGCCCGACGATGCGCAACGCTCGGCTTTCAGTTTCAAGCTGAAGCTGATCAGGCGTAACAATGTAGGAGAAACGGCTACGGACTTCAGTTACTACCTGCCTGACGGAGCCCGCCGCACGCTGGCCGCTACGCCGGTGAAGGGCGACCGCCTGCTGTTGGTGTTCTACGACCCCGAATGCGAGTCGTGCCACGCCGTACTGGGACAGATGGCTGCCAGCTCGGCACTGGCCGAAGCTGTGCAAGCGGGAAAAATAAGTGTGCTGGCCGTCTATACCGAAGGCAATGAAGAGGCTTGGCGCAGAGCTTTGCCCGATATGCCCGAAGGTTGGGCGATAGGTAC
>ERZ780208.1084-NODE-1084-length-23515-cov-8.702217_pt1 | contig 23515 bp, 21 predicted proteins | sample MGYA00511167_ERZ780208 | MGnify/ENA primary metagenome ERZ780208 (study PRJEB29588, sample SAMEA2159202) | human gut metagenome | biome: human gut; feature: human-associated habitat; material: faeces | place: Denmark | collected 2008/2010 ...
AGGACTGCTGACGGTTGTTTTTGGGGTAAGCGCGATAATAACTCTTATGTATCCAACAATATAAACTACAACTATCGTGTTGGTTCCACGTCAAAATCTAAAAAGTATAGATATGGCGAAGCGTTTAAAGAAAAGACAACCAGAAGTGAGGGGATATCCTGTAATTCGTACGCTAATTGTTATATCGGATGCAGCTGTGCAAGCGGATGGACACAAGGTACGGCACCGTCCAGCGGGGAATATGTCTGGGCAACGGACAACAGATATACCGGGGTGAACAGCCTGTCTGTCGGCAGCGGCTTGAATGCCTCCGGCACTATCGACGCCCAATCAGCCTCTTCAGGCATTTCCGCATCAGGTTTGAGCGCCGACTCGGGTGCAGGTATCTCTGCGAAATCTTCCGGCTCCGGAAACTACTCCGTTTCCACTATGGGTACTTCCGGCGGTATGACATGTTATAAAAAAGCTTGCCCTGACGGATACTATCTCGACGCGCCCAATTCGACGTATTTTGAATACACGACTTCGACCGGGCCTATCGAGCTTACCTGCTACAAAGCTACAGGTTGTAAAGACGGCTACGCCACCACAGGTATCGGTTCTGCCGTAGCATCTTACCATGGCTTTAGCTGCTATGAAGTTCCGTTTGATTGCAAAGGCTGGGCTGAGGCAAACGGTAAAGCCTCCGGAATTGTCTGGAGCAGTTATACAACAGATACCACCTACTTAAGCGGCAACCTGAAGGGTCCGGCAACACTAGCCGGTGAATTCCCTGAGTGTGCTAATTATGAAACTCCAACCGTCACATTTACGAGAAAAGTATCAATGTATTCAGCGACAGTTGATTCGGTAAACCTGGTATTTAATGTTCCAGATAGCAATGCCTGCGGAGAGGATGAATACCCTGAGGAAACAGGATGTTGTGTTCCTAGTGGTAATTGGAATAATTGTGGAAATTTTGTAGACGCAAGTGTATCTGGCACTTTGACACTTAAAAACACGACTATTAAAACAAGCAGAACCTACGGCATCAGTACAGCATATTCCAAATATTCGGGTGGAACTATTGATTTGCAAGGCAATGTTACTGTAAATGGTACTTTATCTACAAAAAATTATGCTGAAGATGGCGCATCAGTTAACAAAGGTACATTGAAAGTAACCAGCGGAAACAACTTTGTTAAAAAGTTTAGGGTTTACGGCGGTTACAACTCTGGCGCAACCGGAACAATTTCCGCCGGCGCCGGCTTAAAAACAGATGATTTATACGCTTATAATCTGTTTTCCAATGGGCAAGGCTGGAACATCCAATGCAGTATGTTTGTATACGGTGCACTTAAATTAACCGGCGAATATTCCCCGACTAACGGATGTACAGTAATATACAATGGCGGTTATTTCGAAGCATCTTCGTTAAAATCGTATTCTTCGAGCGTTGGAACCTATGAAGGTAAGATAGTATGGAATAGCGGAGCTCAGGTACAAATAAACGGTACTTGCAGAAAAGCAACATCCGGTGGTGATGTCACGGTAAGAGGAAATGACCGTATAACAACCAATCCGGTCAGCGGGGGAAGCTGCTCCAAAGCCGACTTTATAACAAAACTTTAATAAACGGCGGAAGCGTCATACCAAACAAAAGGGGGCGGGCTTTATGCTCCCTTTTGATAATATTATAAAATTAATGAGATGATAATCGCAAAAACGAATACGAACAAGACAACAATCTTTTTTTCATCCATAGCAGAACTCCCATAATTTTCAGATAACAGAAATATAATCTGAAAAGCGTATAAAAAAAGCCCCCTCTGACTTTTTATCAGAAGGGGCTTTAATAAGAAACGAGGCTGCTTTAACAGTGCTGGCGATAAAATTCTTCAATTTGGCGTTTGTCTTCATCAGACAAAAGGCCATGATTAATACCGTAAGCAATGAGCGTGTTCAAGGGGATAATACGCGTTTTGGGGATTCCAGCTTCTTCAAATTGTTTATTCACAACGGAAAAATCCCAGTCGAAAACCGTAAATACGCCAAGAACTTCTGCCTTTTTGCCGTTTTTACCGCGTTGTAACGCTTCGCATACGCTCAAAGCCGAACGTCCTGTGGTGATAACATCATCCAAAACAACGACTTTTGCACCATCTTTGGGCAATTCGCCCTCAATCTGGTTCAACAGGCCGTGATCTTTGGCATCGCGTCTGGCATACAGAACCGGAAGCAGCTTGCAGTTTGCCAACGTCATTGCCCAGCCGATACCTCCCGATGCAACGCCGACAACAGCGTCAATTTCCGGATAATGGCTATTCACCCAAAACAAAATCCGGGAAGAAACACGAGAGCGGGCATCCATGTCGCTTAGCAACTGGCGCGCGTCTACATACAACGGAGAAAAATCTCCTGAACCCAGTCTATAATAATTGCTGAGGTTCACTTTAACGGCTCCGAGTTTGAACAGCATCTTTGCTATTTCATCAGGAGCATCTTTCAAATAATCAACCATACTTATATATTTTTAATAAAGAACGTAAGAAAATGGTAGGGGATTAAAATTTATTTGTCAACAATGTCTTGTACAAAAAATATTATTTTTTTTGATTTTAGTTCATTTTTGATATTGACAATTTCGAAATTTTGTGTATTTTATGTCTATAAAGAGGTTGCAGATTTAGTCAAAACAATCTTTTTCAATAACAGGATATTTCAAATTATAAAATGTTATTACTTATATAGAAGTTTGGGGTATTTTCTATTATTTCGCAAGCAGCATCTAAATAATAAACTTAAAAATAATAGTTACCTCCACGAAACATCTTGTAGAGATTAGAAATACCCCTCCCGCCAAATAAACCGGTTTGCTCTCTTTTTCTCCCTCCCTTAAACGAATCGGTTTATTTTACATATAAGCCACTTTTCATATCAGTCTCCCTCCCAAATCATAGTGGCTTATGTTCTTGTAATAAACCGGCTGAATCTTTTCATTTCCCTCCCTATAAAAGCCGGTTTATTAACATGATAAGCCGCTGCCCTCTAGCCCCTCAACCCGGCAGCGGCTTATTCTTTGCCACCGACACTTCTTGACCCTGACCGACCATGTTTGTATTATGTTCTCGCATCAAACGGTTAAGGCCTTGCGGTTCCATAGCACATACAGCTGGTCGGAATGCACCAGTCCCCGGAGCAGCCGCCAACCCAATTAAGATCAGCACAGCAGCAGAGTTCTCCATTCGATTTGTAGTAGGGCAAAAGATTGGATGAGCATTCTTTTGCCCCTCCTCCCGGGGTAGTATTGCTTACGCATTCGCCGCAGCATTGTTCATTTCCCCAAGGTGCTTTTTTAAAGTTTGCCGGATGTTGATCAGCTGCACAGCCTAAGGTCGCAGGAGTATTCGAGTCACTGCATCCAAAATACTCATTACACGTTCTCAAAGCACATCCCCAGCAATTGCCAGATTTAAAAGGTTCATACCAGTCATTTCCTTTAATCTTATCGCAATCTGGTCTAGATTCATACGGAGTTGTACCTGAACAGGTAACTTTGCAGTCCTTATAACAGGTATTGCAAGAGGTAGTAACTTTAGTACCGGATTGCCCGGAAGGACATTGGGAAACATAGCCAGGGTTTTCGTCGGAACAGGTTTTGGCGGTACCGGCGGAATAGCAGGGTGTGGAGTTGGTCTGTGTCGAGTCGACGGAGCAGACCTGATATTTGGTTTCCTGATTTTTCTTGCAGCTGTCCAAGCTGTAGCCGTAGCCGGAGGGGCAGGCGAATGTGCCGGATTTGGAACAGGTCGTGCCGTATCTTGGGTCGGTAAGGGATATTGTACAAGAACCTCCTGCGGCCATGGCAGAGATGCCGGAGTTGATGCCGGATGCCGAGGATGAGGCAACAACGGCCGATGCGGAAGCTGCTGTGGCGGAATAATTGCCGGGGGCTGAAGTGGCGTTGACGGTACCGGTCTGGTTTAATCCGGAAGCGGCGGCGCCGTAAGTCTTTTTGCCATCCCAGCCGGATTTACAGGTACAACCGATATAACAGCCGCGGCCATTATTGGGAACTGAGCCACATTCCATATGGGCATCGGCCGTCGTATATTCCTCAAATACGTCAGACCAATAGTATCCGGAACCCAAATATGTATTACCATTATCGGATACATAAGAGTTATTATACGACCCGTTTCCACTACAACCGTTTATCTTATAACCTGTTGTTGTTCCGCAGGTATGGCCACTGTCGGTTGTATAATACCTATATTCTCCATTACCTTTTTGAGAAGAAGATATTACGCAGTCGCCACGACCTACCGTTTCGTTTTTCAAACACGTTCTGCTACCACCACAACTTGTAGAGGTTGTAGAATATGTAAAGTAATTCTGACATTCAGACGTTACACTATATTTACATCCAGTTGCCCAATAACAATACCTTGTTCCGGCGGAACTATTTGCAGAGTCATAGTTTGTATTAAAGTATGATGTACTCGGTTGGCTACTACAATAGCTTCCAGCGCATCCTGTCGGATTATAGCACCGTTCTCCGCACCAGTCATCATAATCACAGCTAAAATATGAACTACAAGAACTTTCATATCTACAGCCGCTTCCGGTTGGGATGTAGCATGTCTGGCTATGGCCGCAACCACTCGTGCTGGTTGTTGTATAAGATGCAGAGGTAAAGTAGCTACCCGGCGTATCTGAACAGGCGTAACCATTACCACTACATCCACTCGGATAATATGCCGTAATAGTACCACCGTTAGAAGTTACATCTGTTGAAACTGGCGTATAAGTAAATCTTGTCGTATTAGAATTTGTACACTTGTCATCTGTAGCATACTCACAGGTTACACCGTTAGACGAACTGGTTGTCGTATCAAAGTACTGATCATGCGGTTTATTATTGTTGGCAACCGTATCGGCACGACAGGTCGACGCCCTGTAACAGGTTTTACCCGTACTGATAGAATTTACTCTGTTGAAGATATACTGATTCGGGTTATAAACACAGCTTTCTGCACGATAACATCTTGAACCACTGGCAAGTGAGCTTGACGTATGGAAGAAGTTTGTATTCGGGCTGAATGTGTAGGCACCACGGCTGAACGCACAGTTCTGACCACGATAGCAGCTGCGTCCTGTTGCAGACGACGTGATTACATCAAAGAACTGACTGTTCGGGCTGGATACATAAGCACCAGCATTGGTACGGCAGCTTTCACCGCGATAGCATCTTGAGCCGCTGCCTATAGAATGCGACGTATTAAAGAAACTTGTGTTCGGGTACGAAGAGTACGCTCCTCTGCCCAGAGCACAGTTTTGACTGCGATAACAGGTAATACCTGTCGCATACGACGTGATTACATCAAAGAACTGGCTGTTCGGGCTAGATACATAAGCACCAGCATTGACACGACAGCTTTCGCCACGATAGCAGGTTGAACCGCTGGCTATAGAATGTGACGTATTAAAGAAGCTTGTGTTCGGGTGCGAAGAGTAAGAACCACGTGTCGTCGCGCAGCTTCCGCCACGATAGCAAGTCGAATCCTGCTGAGCGTTAGTAGATGTCAGTACGTTGAAGAACGAGCTGTTCGGAGCCGACGTATAAGCACCGGCGTTAGTACGGCATCCGCCTTGTGCACGGTAACAGGTTGACCCGGAAGCGGAAGACTGTGTTGTTACAAAGAAGCTGGTATTAGTAACGGCTGCCGATGTGGAAGCACACTTCGCCCCGCGGTAGCAGGTTGAACCGGAAGCATAAGACGTATGGACAACAAAGTATGTGCTGTTCGGCGTTGAGGTATAGGCGCCAACCGCAGCATCAGCTACCCTATCCGCACGGTATGACGTCGAACCGGAGGCCAAAGACTGGATATAGTGGAAGAATGATGTGTTCGGGTGCGAACTGTATGCACCGGCCGCGATATGTACCTTATCGGAACGATATGAGGTCGAACCGGATGCCAAAGAGTAAATCACATTAAAGAATGATGTGTTCGGCATAGAACTATACGCGCCGGCGGCAATATGCGAGCTTTCGCCACGATATGACGTCGAACCGGAGGCTAACGAGTAAATTACATAGAAGAACGATGTATTCGGTGTCGAGCTATAAGCACCCGCCGCAGTATGAATGCCTGATCCGCGATATGCCGTTGAACCGGACGCCAGAGAGCCGCCATACAGGAAGAACGACGTATTCGGGCGGGAAGTGTACGATCCGTTCGGGTTTGCGCTCTCGCCACGGTAGGAGATAGAACCGGAAGCCGAAGACTGAATAACGATAAAGTAGCTGGTGTTCGGCGTTGAGGTGTATGCGCCGGCAGCAATGTGCGAGCTTTCACCGCGGTATGATGTCGAGCCGGAAGCCAGCGAGCTGATGGTGATGAAGAAGCTCGTATTCGGATGCGACGAGTATGCACCGGCCGCAATGTGCGACTCCTGACCGCGATATGCCGTTGAACCAGATGCCAACGAGTTAATTACATAGAAGAAACTCGTGTTCGGCGTTGACGTATAAGCACCGGCCGCAGGATTCGTGCTCTCACCACGGTATGATGTCGAACCGGACGCCAGAGAGCTGATGGTGATAAAGAAGCTCGTATTCGGATGCGAAGAGTACGCACCGGCAGCAATGTGCGATTCCTGACCGCGATATGCCGTCGAGCCGGAAGCCGATGAACTGATTACATAGAAGAAACTCGTATTCGGCGTTGACGTATAAGCACCGGCCGCAGGATTTGTGCTTTCGCCACGGTATGATGTCGAGCCGGACGCCAACGAACTGATAGTGATAAAGAAGCTCGTATTCGGTTTGGAGCTATACGCACCGGCGGCAATGTGCGATTCTTCGCCACGATATGCCGTTGAACCGGTTGCCGAAGAACTAATCGTTATAAAGAACGACGTATTCGGCGAAGACGAGTATGCACCGGCAGCCGTATTACAGCTGGAACCGCGATAACATCCGGAACCGGAAGCAAAAGAGTTTATGGTATAGAAGAACGACGTATTCGGTTCCGAACTGTATGCGCCGGCGTTCAGGTCTTTACAGCCTTCGCCGCGGTAGCAAGTTGAACCAGATGCGATTGAGCTTTCTACATAGAACCATGCCGTATTCGGCGAAGACGAGTATGCACCACCGGCTATATAGCAATTTTGACCACGATAGCAGGTTGAACCCGATGCATAGGAATTAATAGTTACGAAGAACGACGTATTCGGAACCGATGTATAGGAACCTGTTGCCAGATAACATTCCTGACCGCGGAAACAGGTCAAACCGGTTGCCGTTGAACTGATGGTAACAAAGAACGACGTATTCGGACGAGAGCTGTAAGCACCAACGCTCGGCTCGCAGGACGTTGCGCGGTAGCAGCGGGTCGCATCATTACAGAGCGCGCGAATATCGCCAAACCACGGATACCAGTCATTTTCTATCTCTTCATGGTCGCGAATATCTTCAAAGTTCGTTTCACAGCCAATCTTTTTATAACAGCCGGATGCATCATTACATTCATTGATTTCATACAAGCAAGCCGGATAAATTTCCTTATCTTGCAGACCGGTATAGAATTCATCCCAATACGGCGCGTTCAGCGAGCTCAGGTAAAGCTCCTGTTTGCCGGTTTTGTTATCAACATTAGACGCATTGATAAACGAACTGTAGAATCGGTTTTCTTCACTACAGGAAATCTTTTTCCAACACTGGTGCTGCGCATCATCCTGGTGGCAGTTTGTCGTAATATAGGTACAACCGTTGTTGGCGCTGGTTATGCGGCATCCTATCCCTTTGATACAAGAGGAATTATTGACAGCATCGTAAGTGTTGCCGTTTTTGGTGTAAGTTCCGTAGCCGGGGTTAACATCCGCATAAAAGGCATCGTGATACGGATTGTTTTTAACATATTGGGCACTGTAGTTGTAGCCTTTCTGATTTTCAACAATTTCCATCCATTTCAGATAGGCCTCTTCCGAATCGTAAATTACGCCTTCGTTGACATGATTGCTGTACCATTTACGGACATTGTTACATCCTGTCCACAAATAACAGTAGTTCGGCACGTCATTACAGTTCAAACCGTTACCGGTATCGTTACCGGAACCGTCCGACTGAGCATACGAACATACGATTTTGTTAGTCAAATTATAATCTTCCGTAACCAATCCGTTTCCGGTCGTATTCAGCGCCTTAATCAGCTGAACTGTTCCGGACGCGTCTTTTTCGTTGGTCATCTGGTCTTCGGAAAGATACGGAATAAAGTTGTCCCAGCCGCCTGCCAACTGAGCACTGTCGTTACGGTAATATTCCTTACCGGTATTTAATTCATCATGATTGCAGTCATATACCTGCATACAGCCGAAACCACCGCAACGGGTTTCCTGACGGTATTTACAGTATTCACCGGTATTTTCAAAAAAGAATCTTCTGTCTGTATTACACTGGGAGAAGCGGCACTTTCCTCCATAAAGTTTGCTGTCCCATGCGCACCGTGCCTCATACGGTACAAGATTTCCGTCCAAATTAACAATCGGATCGCCATTTCCATCTAAAAGCGCCTTATCGTCGGGGTCGTTTGTCCCGTCAACCTCGACAAAGCCGTATGAACAGCCGCAGTATTGCCAGTATGTGATGTTGTCTGCAGCGCCTTTACACGACTTGCCATAGCCGACCAATGCGTCGTCAATTGAGCATTCCTGATATCCTTCATTTGCAACCAATGTGGAACAACAATCGTTATCCTTGTACTTTGCCTCATCCCCGGCATAACAGAACGTTGCACCGGCACGAGGGTTCGCACACGTCTTGTAGGAAGAATCGCATTCTCCTTCTCCGACTCCATAAAAACCGTTAGTATCACAACTCAAATCTCCGAGTCGGCAAACCTTCGCCAATGAGGCCTCGGAGTACAGCAAGCCAAGCGCGGCAACTGTAATCAGTATCAGTTTTTTAGTCATCACATACCTACTTTTAAATAGAATAATACTCTTGGGAGAGTACCATATTTTTGGACAAATGTCAATCCTTTTTAATATGCGAATCGTAAAAAAAGCTTTAAAATGTGCAGTTTGAGATTAAATTTTATGTTTTATTTTATACTTTTTACTGTTTAATTTTTGTGCGCAGATTTTCTAAAAGCCCCTCTACCCCCTTAGGAGATTTTGCAATAAACGAGGTATATTCGTTGCGCGCCGTCTGAGCCAAACTTACATTTTCAATAATAATATCTATAATTTTAAGCTTGCCGTTATGATTGTAAACACGCCATTTCACGCTGACCGGCTTACCTTCCGGCATCGGGACTTTGGTATTTACAAAAATCTGGCTGGGATTGCTTGCCGGGCTCGTCCCTTCAAATACAAATTTCTTACCTTTGAATTCATCAAACCGCTTTGACCACGTCTGAACATTAAATTCCTTGTACAGGTTTATGAACTCCGCCTGCTGCTTTGCCGAAGCAGTCCGCCAATAGCGGCCAAGCACATATTTTCCGATAAAATCCAAATCCAGGTTCTCCGTAAACAACTGCTTGAATACTTTATTTTTTTCTGTCGGAGAAGCGTTTGAATTTATAATCTTTTCAATTCCTTCCCTGGTCAGATTTTCCACCATTTCCACCGCTTTGCCGCCATCTATCCCTGCAGACGCAGCCTGAGCAAAACCAAACATCAAGAATAAAAATGCCAGTATTTTTTTCATTTCGTCCCTCTTAAATTCTAAAAATCGTCGTTCATTTCGCCCATATCAAAATCATAATCAGGCACCGTATTTTCCTCATTCCGGCCGCAAGCCTTTATTTTGCCCCGGTTTTGCAGATATGCGGATTTTACGGCTTCATAATAGTCAATTGAGCCTTCTTCCAGACTTTCAAGGAATTTCAAGTTCTCAGCCATCAGATTCAGATACTTCAAACCGCTCGCCGTATAATATACGAGCCATGCGTCCTCCCCTCCGCTCTCCTGTGCAATCCAGTACCCGGGAGAAGAGTACCCGTCTACGGTAAACCCTACGGCAGCGCGCGGGGTGCTCGGGCCAACCACCGGCAAAACAATAAACGGGCCATCAGGCACGCACCATGTCGCCAGCGTTTCATCAAAACCGGTCTTATCCTTTTCCATCCCCATAGAAGACGCTACGTCGTATAAGCCGACAAGACCGAATGTCGTGTTAATAACAAAACGGCCAAGATTATTGCCGGAATCAGCAAGTTCCCCCTGAAGAATATGGTTTGCCGCAGATATCGGTTCATCAATATTACTAAAAAAATTTGTTACACGCTGGCGAAAGTACTCATTTGTTACCGCGCGGTAGCCTTTTGCCACAGGCCGGATGACGAATTTATCCAGTTTATTATTAAAAGAAAACATTGCCCGGTTATATGTTTCCAACGCCGTGTCATTCTCCGGTGAAACAGTTTCAGAGGCAGGCGCTCCGGCGCATCCGCCCAGTCCAAGCAATAATAATAATGCAGTATATGTAAAAAACTTTTTAGTCAATTTTCCCTCAAATCTCAAAAAATATTTTGGTTTAATATAGCGGCTTTATTTGATAAATCAACTATAAAATTCTTACTTGCTGTATGTAAACAGACATTTATGCCGCTGTTCCGGATTAAATGAAGGCATACCTGTCTAAAAATGCAAAAATATTACAAATTGGAAATGTTTTGTGTTTTGCAAAACAAATTTCCCGCGCTAGTATTCATGTATGTCATAATTTTTGAGAGGAAGACACTGATGACTACATATAACGGAAAAATCAATCTTTTCGACTGCGCCACCGCGCAGAAAGTAATCGGCCAGGAAACATTTTTAAATGCGTTCAAAACCGTTCTTGACCACGGCGCTTATTGTCAGGGACCGGAAACCAGAGAACTGGAAGAAAAACTCGCCCAATATTCGGGAACAAAATATTGTGCAACAAATGCTTCCGGTACAGATGCCCTGACGCTGGCTCTTATGGCCTGGGATGTCAAACCCGGCGATGCTGTTTTTGTTTCTTCGTTTACGTTTGTCGCTTCTGCAGAATGCGTCGTCTTGCTTGGCGCCACGCCGATTTTTGTTGATTCGGCACCGGACACGTTTACGATGGATCCTGCTGACTTGAAAAAAGCAATTGAAGAAGTCAAGAAAGAAGGGAAACTCAATCTGAAGGCCGTCATTGCGGTAGACATCTTCGGTTCGCCCTGCAATTATGACGAAATTATGAAGATTGCCCATGAAAACGGGATGAAAGTTTTGAGCGATGCCGCCCAAGCTTACGGCTCTACGTACAATGGCAAAAAAGCCGGTTCCATTGCAGATATGACTGCAACTTCATTTTATCCGACAAAGCCTTTGGCTTGTTACGGAGACGGCGGTGCAACTTTCACAAATTCCGAAGAAGAATACGAACTTTTAAAATCCTGCCGCGTTCACGGTATGAGCTCAACAGACCATTATGATAACGTTCGCCTCGGCGTTACGGGACGTATGGACTCTTTCCAAGGGGCTGTTTTATTACAAAAGCTTAAAATTTTTGATGATGAACTGGTAAAAAGGGAAAAAATTGCGCAGACGTACGATAAAGAGCTGAGCCCTTACTTTGGTAAACAAAGAGTTCTTGACAATGCCACTTCCGCCCGGGGGCTGTACACAATTACCTGCGAAAAAAGGGATGAGCTGATGGCGTTCCTAAAAGAAAACAACATCCCCTGCGGCGCATACTATCCGCGTCCGGTCAACACACAGACTGCTTACAAAAAGTGGAATACGAGAAGCCTTCCCGTATGCGAGAAACTTTCCAAAACAGCTTTAAGCATACCGATGCATCCGTATTTGGAACCGGAAGCGCAGGAATATGTCATCAGCAAGATGAACGAATTTGCCGCCAAGTACGCTCAAACCGCTGCATAATCCGTTTGTCCGACATTGCATCAACAGACGCCGAAAGGCGTCTGTTTTTTGTATCTCGAAAGCCCCGGATAGACCGACGGGGTCTTTTTTGTCGGAGTTTATACACTGGGTTTACATACTGCATTATAGGCAATTGTACAGATGGTATCGCTATGGTTATTGATTTTTTAAGTAAATTATCCTATATTACAGTCAGAATCATAATTTTAGAAGAAGGGGAAACCAAATTATGTTAGAAAGTAAAGAATTTGCCGCATACAGCAACGGTCAGGTTATTGACGAAGGCTTAAGGAACTTTATGCTGAAGATTTACAACTATATGGCCGGCGGTTTATGCGCTACGGCTTTGGCCGCTTATATAATTGTCAGCAACACCTCATTGTTGCGCCTGTTTTTTAATGAATCAGGCTACTCGGCATTCGGCTGGCTGGCTTTATTTGCACCGCTGATTTTAGTATTTGCCTTTGGCTGGGTTTTACAGAGAGGAACATTGCAACAAGTTCAAGCCATGTTTTGGGGGTATTCCGTATTGATGGGCGTTTCTCTTGCACCGATTTTTCTGGTATATACCGGTGCCAGCATCGCCCGTGTCTTTTTAATCACGGCAGCGACGTTTGGCGCTCTCAGCCTGTACGGATATACGACTAAAAAAGACCTTAGCGGCTGGGGAAGCTTTTTGTATATTGGCGTATTCGGATTGATTATCGCCTCTATTGTCAATATCTTTATGAAAAGTTCCGGACTTGATTATGCCTTGTCCTACCTCACGGTATTTATCTTTGCCGGACTTACGGTTTACGATACGCAGAATATGAAGTCCCTGTACTATGCAAACGGCATGGGCGGTGATATGGCAGCTAAAGGTGCTATTGCCGGTGCATTGTCATTGTATCTTGATTTTATCAATATGTTTATGGCGTTGTTAAGACTGCTTGGCGACAGAAGATAAGACAAAACAGCAGGCCGGTTTTAACAGCCGGCCTTGCTTTTATAATAAGAGGAAGAGAAGATGGATAACAATATTTTTGATTTGTATGCTAAAAGGCACAGTTTTTATAATATAACCAATGATTGCCCGCTAACCGCGGAAGAAATTGAGAACCTAGTTCAAAAATCCTTAGAACTGTATCCAAGCCCATTTAATTCGCAAAGCGCCAGAGTTATGGTTTTATTCGGCAAAAACCACAAAAATTTATGGGGCATTACTCAAACAGAGCTTTTAAAAGCTGCACCAAAAGAAAAGGCTCAGGCAATTTCGGATAAAATTGCAAGCTTTGCTAACGGGCACGGAACTATTTTATATTTTACAGATACTGCAGTTACCCAAGCATTACAGAATAAATTTCCGCTTTATGCTGCAAATTTTGATAATTGGGCTTATCAGTGCAATGCTATTTTACAATTTATGGTGTGGACCGCTTTGGCCAATTCCGATATTGGCGCCAACCTGCAACATTATAATCCTCTTATTGATGATGCTGTTCGTCAAGCTTTTAACATACCAAACAATTGGGAACTTGTTGCCCAAATGCCTTTTGGCGGCATTGGCGCAACTCCTCAAGCACACAGTGTTGAAAATATAAAAGAAAAATTTATTATTAAAACATAGATTACAAGGTGTGAACACAAGAGTTTGCCTTTTGTGTTCTCCCATCCTGTTTCAACAAGACTAATTGTTCTGTTTTGTGATATATTGAGGCGGGATAATACCATCTTTAACAACTATCAGATAATAGGGGACAACCGAAAAACGCAGCCCTAATTTTTCATTACATACAGACCAATCTACCGGAGATGTATCTATATCGGCAACTGAATCCAGTTTCACCAAACGTTCATCAACATCTTGTGGTAAATCTTTATCTAAATCCGGACGAATTGCCGGTGAAACATAAACGGCTTCTATCAGTCCGTCTTTCATCAGGCTATTCACATCAATTGCGAACAAATCGGCATTTTCAATAAACGGCTTAAACATATTAATACTTTTTTCAGTGTATTGTATTGGCTCAGAAAAAGCTCTGACAGCACGACTTCTTCCTTTAAAACACCGTTCCATCCACTGACATATCCCGTTATGTGTGGTTTCACCGGAGCGTTTGTAATAATAGCTTAAATCAGCATGAGGATTTTGGGCAAAGGATAATATTCCGTCTGTCAATACTGTATTTCCTTTGGCTACGTAATGATATAATCGCATCTTTTTCTCCTCTTTAACTTCGTTTATATTATTGTGAATTATTACAAATATTTTTTTGCTTTCAATAACTAACCCGTTTGATAAAATGCTAAAAACGCCTGAAATTGACAAATGGTGCATGATACTGTGCAGTTATCGGACTAGTGAATATGAGGAATTTAAGCACTTAACTAGAAAAATTGAGTTGTTTGGAGAGAAAGAATATATTTGAAAATCGAAATTTATTTTTGTAGTATATTTAAAAAGAGAGGTTACTATGAAAAAATTTGTATTGGCAACTGTTTTGATGTTATTTGGCTGCACTCAAGTGTCCTCCATAAATGTTTTGTCTAGTATAGAATCCGTTAAAGAACAGAATCCTAATTGTATGGATATGCGTAGATTTAAAGTTTTTCTAGTTTTTGAGAATAGTTATGCTTTAGCGAGTGCCTGTACAGCAGAATATAATGAAAATTTTTGTATTGGTCCGGTCGTTTTATTAACCCCACAACGTAATATTGAATATTATGATGAGATGTATGTATCTGCTCCTGATAATAAGTGTGCCATTCAAGATGGCGTTTTCAAATATACCCATAAAACCGTTCCTGTAATACGTTTTGATTATGAATTCAGTTCATCATCAGAAGAGGAAGATTTAGAGCGCTTTTATGATAAAATAGAAGATGTTCGCTATGAATGTAAATTGTCTGTAATCAACAATAAAAAACAAAACACGAAAGCTAATATAACCAAATGTGATTGTATTGTTGATTTTATTACAGACGAATTTCTAGCGTTAAAAGATAAAACGGATGTTGATAAAGAAAAATTTGAAAAGGAACTTTCTAAAAAAATAGAAAAGAGATGCGGTAAAATTCCTGATTTTATGAAAAATTAAATTATGGAAATAGTTTTATTTATACTTTTTGTTGTTGCATATATTACGTTCAGAATTTTACAACCTAAAATTAAGGGATATATAGGTGAAAAAAGTGTTGCGGCCATTCTGTCCTTTCTTCCTTCTGATAAATATAAAATAATTAATGATGCATTGATTAAGTCTAATGATAGAACAATCCAAATAGACCATCTTGTTATCTCCGTTTATGGAATATTTGTCATTGAAACTAAAAATTATAAAGGTTGGATTACGGGTTCAGACGATTCCGAGTATTGGACCAAGAATGTATTTGGTAATAAATATAAATTTTATAATCCGATTAGGCAAAATAAAGCTCATATTTCCGCCCTTAGCAAGCAATTAGGTTTGAGCTTTAATAAATTTATACCAATTATTGTTTTCTCCAACAGGGCTGATTTAAAGGTTAATACAGTACATAATGTTATTTATACCACTCAAATCAATAGAGTGATAAAAGCATACTCAGATATAAAATTTTCAGAAGATGACATTCAAAAGCTCTGCAATAAAATTTCTTTACTTAATATTGTATCGCCTAAAGTTAGAAAGCAACATATATTAGAGGTTCAAAATACGATTGCGACCAAACAACATCTGATACAACAAGGTATTTGTCCGAGATGTGGACATAGTTTAATCCTCAGAAATGGAAAATATGGTGATTTTTATGGGTGTAGTAGCTATCCTAAATGTAAATTTATCCAACCTATTGAGTATAGAAACAGCTATTTTCTAAACAAACTGGCTAAAAAATTTATTAGAAACTTGTTAAGATAGTTCTTTTATCGGACTGGGGCTTGAAAGGGTAAAACGCTTGGTTTTATTAGCTTTCACACAAAAAGTCCGATAAGTTGTTAAAATTTACTCTTTTCAAAATTCTAAAAATCGGACTAGATAAGCTTTTATTTAAAAAGAAAAAAATCCGCAATAAATGCGGAAATCTTAAAAATGGTGCGCGATACTGTGCGATTATCGGACTGAAAACTATGAGGAATTTAAGCAGTTAACAAGGAAAATTGAGCTGTTTGAAGATGGTATTTTAAATCAGCAATCTTATCTTTAACCTTTTTTAGTAAAAAAATAGTGACAAATTTATTTTTATATGTATTATTCGCTAATAAGCATATTTGCGTTTTATGGAGAATGACATGACAGACAATGAAAATACATTTGGCACAGAAATATCTCGATTAAGAAAAAAATTAAATATGAGCCAAAAAGAACTTGCTAATCTAGTGCTTAAAGATGATAACACACCTATCACACCACAATATTTGAATGACATTGAACACGATAGAAGAAGTCCATCGTCAGATGAAATCATAAAAGCTTTTTCAAAAGCATTAAAATTATCTTCTGATGAAGAAGATTATTTATTTTATATTGCAGGAAAAATGCCCAAAGATGTTAGAGATAAAAGTAGAGATGACTTTTATAATGCTATTGCGGCTTTTAGAAAAAGTAATAAATAAGGAAAATCACTTGCAGTATCATAAAGATGAGACAGGAAGGCTACCAGAAAAACCTCATTATAAACACGAGGAATTGGACGCTATGGCTCAAAAAATTATTTTAGAAGCATCAGATATTTTAGGAAACAAAGTAGTCTATCCTGTTTCAACAGATAAATTAACAATTGTAATTGAAAAATATGTTGATGACTTAGATCTATACGCTAATTTACGAGAAGAATTTGGAGATAAAAATATTGAAGGAGTAACAATATTTCTCCCTTTCAAAAAGCCAATTATTAAAATATCTGAAGACCTACAAAGTGTGCAATATAAAGAAAATCGCTTGAGAACAACCTTGCTCCATGAATTGGGACATGTTGTCATTCACGATCCGTTGTGGCAAAGAGAATTTAAAAAGTTACAATTACCCTTTGATACAAAAGAGCGTCGCATCCAAATATGTAAACGAAAAGCATTATTTTCAAAAAATGAGCCTAATTATGAAAATTATGATTGGATGGAATGGCAGGCCAACTATTTTGCAAGTGCTTTTTTAATGCCCAAAGACGAAATTTATAAAATATATAAAGACTTCACAAAGGAACAAAAGTCATTTACTTACATTATTGTCGAAAGTGAAGAGGCAATGAGATTAATTGATTTAGTGTCACAAAAATTTCAAGTATCAAAAGAGGCAGCCAAAATCCGATTGCAAATAATGAAAATTTTGGTTAATCAAGAAGATATAGCTATACAACCACTTCTTATTTAAAGTTATCCACAGCGATACGCTAAAAAGCGTATTTTTATCCTTGACTCTTATATTTTGCACAATATACTTATATGCAGATAAGCTTAAAAGCGTATCTAGGTGTTAACTCTAAATATAAGGAAATAGAAATGAGAAATATAATTTCAACAGTTTGGAGCAAGGCTGCTACAGTCAGAGGGAAAGATCCTGATTTGTATCGGCGTGATCCATATAATAATGTAATGTATAAATACAGTTATGGAAAAGCATCTAATATGGGATGGGAAATTGACCATATAAGACCCGTATCCAGAGGAGGAAGCGATTCCATCAATAACTTACAAGCACTAAATACTAGCGTCAACCGTTCAAAAGGGGCTTCTCTCATTAAAAGAAGTAGACATAATCAATATTAGGAGAAAACAATGGAAAGAAGAATTACATCTAAAAAGTCAGATAAAGATGGTGATATCACACATATCTATGGTAATAATTGGGGACCAGTAACGGTACAAGATGCTGTTTTCCAAATTGAGCACAATCTGTACCAATATTATGTTGATGAGGCAGGATATCGTAGTGATGTTTATGTCGAGCAAACTCCTTGGGGACATAAGTTTATAAAGACATATGCTGATAAGACGAGTAAAAACAATCTAGATAATTTGCCTGAGCATAGATAGAAGTGTGTTGTAATAAGGCTTTGGCAATCCAAAGCCTTATTTTATTATAAAAGCCTAAAAAAAATTTGTAAACATTATTTTAATGTTAAATTTGATAATGCTTATGCTGTAAGATAAAGTTTTTATTAAAATAATCTGGGATTAATATTTTGATAGTATTGCAAGATTATCTATTATTATATAAAAGAAAATAAGAGGTATAAATGTCAAATTTAGCTTTTAAATATAATGATAGAGTTGTCAATACTGTTAAACCCGTATTAAAATGGGCTGGCGGTAAAAGTCAGTTATTATCTCGACTTAATGAATTGTTGCCGCCAAAATTAAAAGTTAATGCGATAAACACATACATAGAGCCATTTGTTGGTGGTGGTGCTATGTTTTTCAATCTTTGCAAAATGTATGATTTTAAGAATGTTTATCTTTTTGATACCAACCGAGAGTTAATAATACTTTACAATGCTATTAAACATGATGTGAAGCTGTTAATTGAAGAATTGAATCATATCTCTAATGAATATTTTAGCCTATCTGAACAAGACAGGGATAAATATTACTACTTAAGAAGAGATGAATATAATAGTTTCAGTAAAGAAATTAATGTAAATACATATAATACACAATTTATCAGAAGAGCTGCTTTAACGATTTTCATCAATCGCACATGCTTTAATGGTTTATACAGGGTTAATTCTAAGAATAAATTTAATGTTCCTGTCGGTAAATACAAAAATCCACGGATTTTGGATGACAAAAATTTATTAAATGTTTCAGAAGCTTTACAGATAGCGGAAATTCGACATTGCGATTTTTCAGAAACTCTGAAATATGCAGATAATGATACCTTTATTTATTACGATCCGCCATATCGTCCAATTAGCAAGACATCTACTTTTAACTCATATTCTGCAGAAGATTTTAACGATGATGAGCAGCGGCGACTGAAAAAGCTTTTTGATGAGTGCCATAAAAAAGGTGTTTTACAAATGGAAAGCAATTCTGATCCAACAAATTATATAGAAGATCTGTTTTTTGATGATTTGTATAGCAATTATAAAATTCATCGGGTTAACGCTACAAGAATAATCAATTCAAATGCGGAAAAAAGAGGTGTAATCAGGGAATTGGTTATTACCAATTATTAATTGATGAAAAAGCCTTACAGATTATATAATGGTGATTGTTTTGAAATACTAAAAGATTTTCCTGAAAATACTTTTGATATGGTTTTTGCAGATCCTCCTTATATGTTATCTAATGGAGGAATATCTTGTCAAAATGGTAAAATGGTTTCTGTAAATAAAGGCGTTTGGGATAAAAGCCGAGGTATTACTGAAGATTTTGAATTTCATAAAAAATGGCTAGAGCTTTGCAAAAGAGTTTTGAAACCTAATGGAACACTTTGGGTTTCAGGAACTTATCATAGTATATATTCCTGTGGTTTTGCAATGCTTTTATTGGATTACCATATATTAAATGATATTTCTTGGTTTAAACCTAATGCAAGCCCCAATTTATCATGTAAATATTTTACAGCGAGTCATGAGAGCTTAATTTGGGCAAGAAAAAACAAGACAGCTAAGCATTATTTCAATTATGAGGCTATGAAAGATGGTGACTTCCCTAAAGATTTTATTAAAAAACCTCATACTCAGATGAGAAGTGTCTGGGCTATATCTACGCCTCAATCAAATGAAAAAATATTTGGGAAACACCCGACTCAAAAACCATTAGCTTTATTAGAGAGGATAATTGAAGCCTCGACTAAAGAAAATGACTTAATTTTAGATCCTTTTATGGGGAGCGGGACAACAGGAGTGGCTGCTTTGAAATTAAATCGTCGTTTTGTTGGAGTAGATGTGGAAAAACAATATGTTGATCTGGCAGAAAAAAGAATATCAGCTATTTTAAAAGAAAAAGAGATGACGGAAGGTAATATATGAAATATTGTCAAATTTTTAAAAATAAGTTAGACTGTAATAATGCAGATGATGTTTTTAACTGCCTGATTAACAATTTGAAAGAAACTATTAAAACTTGGGATTATTTTGTAAATTGGGATAAAGTCATAAAAAATTACAGAGACGTAGAAGTTTCTCTAAACTTGTTAAACACGTTGATTGGTAAAGACGATATTGAAACAGCTGCAAGAGAATTATTAAAAAAATATCCTGAGGTTATAGGGGTTATTCCGGCATTGTTGGCTTATAGAGAAAGAAAAGTAAAACTCCTTTCTGATATTAGTAAATTCTCAATTACAGAATATGATTTTGCAAAAGCTATTGATGTAGATAAAGCCGTTATGTTTTTAAAGAAAACCGGCTTCTTACGGTTATTATCAGACAGGAACATAAAATCTATTCCTGATTATTTTATTGGTGTAGAAGTAGGTCTTGATTCCAATGGGCGGAAAAATCGTAGCGGTACTTCAATGGAAGATATTGCTGAATTTTTTATCAAAGATATTTGTCAACGGAATGGATTTGAATATATAGCTCAGGCAACTGCAGATAAGATTAAGAAAAAATGGAATAAAGATATTACAGTTACAAAATCTTCCAAGAGGATTGATTTTGCTATTAATACACCCAATAAGCTTTATTTGATTGAAACAAATTTTTATGGCGGTGGCGGATCTAAACTTAAGTCGACAGCGGGAGAATATGCTGAAATATATCACCAATGGACGAAAGATGGACATCAGTTTATTTGGATTACAGATGGTTTAGGTTGGCAATCAACAAAACGACCATTAAGGGATACTTTTGACAATACAGATTATATCATTAATCTTGATATGATTCAGAAAGGTGTTTTAGAAAGATTGCTTATGTTAAACAATGAAAGATAAATGAATGTCTGATTTAAAGTTATTTAATGTTCAATATGGAAAAGCAGTAGAGTTGAATAATTCGAATGTTGTTAAAGAACGCAATATTCAAAGGCTAGTTGAAGAAAATAGCGAAATATTATTAAATATACGTTTTTTAAAATCGGAACATGCCTTTAAAGCTGATGATGGACACAATGCGAGGATTGATACATTAGGGCTAGATGAAAACAACTGCCCAGTTATTATTGAATACAAAAGAGATAGCAAAGATACTGTTATTAACCAAGGTCTCTTTTATATGGACTGGCTTGTTAGACATCAGAAAGATTTTGCATGGTTAATTCTAGAAAAATTTGGAAAAAAAGTTGCAGATGAAATTGATTGGACGCAACCACGTTTGATCTGTATAGCACAAGACTTTAGTCGTTATGATGAGTTTGCTATTAAACAAATGCCTGCTAACATTGATTTAATTCGCTATCGTATTTATGAAAATAATCATTTATTATTTGAATTAATTAATAGTTCCGATAATATCGTTAAAGCTATACATACAACCAATACGTCTAAAGAAAATGATAATATGGTTGATAAAAAAGTAAAAACTGTATCTGAAAAGTTGGAAAATTCATCACAAAATATTAAAGATTTGTATAAAGAGTTAGATGATTATTTGTTATCTCTAGGTGATGATATTCAAAAGAAAATCTTAATGCACTATATTGCATATAGAAGGATAAAAAACTTTGTAGCAGTTCAATTCCATCTCAATAAAATGTTGATATATGTAAATGTAGATCCTAAAATAGCTGCATTGAAAGATGGTTTTACGCGAGATGTCCAAAATATAGGTCATTATGGAACAGGAAAGCTTGAAATCTCAATTAAAAATGATGAAGATCTAGAAAATGCTAAAGCTTATATAGAACAAAGTTTAGCTAATTCTTAGTATGAATTATATGTATCTCATTTTTCCTTATTTACACACGACTTATTACCTTAAATATCATTAAGTTAAGCGATTATTTTAATTTTCCAAATTGTAGCAAAATGTCATCAAAAAGTAGAATTTTAGGGGCTCCCGAATAAGATTATTCACGACATAATATACACAGTTAATAACAAAAAGGAGTGAAAAGTATGTATTTTATTGAATTGAGATACACTAACGGAAAAACTGTCAGATTGCCGGAGCCTTATATTTCATGGCAGCAGGCTAACAAGGCTCTTTTGGAAAGACATGCAGCCAATCCGTATTACACCGCAACCATTGTATCCGAATAATGAAAGGGAATTTACTATGTTAAAGAATTTTGAAAACTGGCTTTTGGAGCAAAAATACTCTGCCTTAACGTCATCTGATTATGCGGGAAGGATTGAAAGATTATGTCATAACAATAGATACACTTTGGAACATCTGATTAAAAATATCTCCAACATACTACCGGAATACGAGAAAAACGGCAAAAAACATTCTTATGGCAAGAGAAGTCATTATTCTGTTTTGAATGCTTTGAAACGTTTTCAAACATTTCTTATTGAGAATAAATTGGTTTAATCTTTCAAAAATCAGCCCGGTTTGATTGATTTCAGGTCGGGCTTATGTTTTACTTATTTTATCAAATCCGCTTGTTTACGGGTTGTTTATGACAGAATGGGAAGTATTTTTACAAGATATTTATGCAAACCTAATTAAAATTGTAAATGAGGTTGTAAAAATAAATTGTCGTTGATGTCAAAAACTTTCGCAACCTCTTGTCATTAAGGTTAGAAAGTTAAATCTTAGTTAATTTTAGCAGAAGGCTCAACTTTATTTTTAAGTTATAAAATGCTTGTAAAACAAAATAAGCCTTCTAAAATAATAAAAAAATTCTTTAAGAGTGAACGATATGCTTAAAATATATGATAAAATAGATATGAAAGTTATGCCTGCTGGTACACTTAAACTCCCTTGGCAAGATAGCAATCGCTGCATTATTTTGCTTAATGGCAAAGAATTGTTAAGTTATATTAGAGATGCTGAAATCACTATATTTAAGCAATACGGATTAGAAGATAATAGCGCGGGAAATTATCATTATTTAAGCCCCTCCGAATTGTATGGGTATTTGTCAGATTCTGCCAATAGCATTGAGGACAAAGATATTCCGATTATGTGTTGTACCTGCGATGAGATTGGCTGTGCTACGGTAAGGATAAATATTATAAAAAAGCAAAATAGTGTTATTTGGAAAAATTTCAGAAGTGTTCGCGATGAATGGGATTTGGGTTATACCTTTGAATTTGGTGAACAAGAATATAGCGATTTTTTAAGAAAAATAAGAAATACACCGAATAACAGATAAAATTAGATATTTTAGAGAATGACATAGCTATTGCTAAAGATATTAAATAAAATTAACCTTTGACATAACTATGTTACAAGTCAACTTCTGCTAAAATTTACATAGGTTGCAACTGCTGCACCAAACATAATAATACCTATTCACAATGTTTTATAACTATCAAAAGAATCTGATGTAAATGTATTGTCGTGATTTTTGGGATTTGTAAACGGTTAAAGTTCCATTTCTAATGTAGAAATTTTATTAATTACATTATTTTAATAAAATGACATCAACGTCCCTTAATCATTATAATATTTTTTATTTTTCGGCTTGTCGTTTGTTTATTAAGATTTTAATATTTATGTTAATTTATTGTTTTCTAAATATATTTTTACTAACATTTGTAGATTATCAATTAGATACATTTGGATTTGGAATAACTGCTAAAGATTCAAATTCAAATAAAGGAGT
>ERZ780208.1085-NODE-1085-length-23513-cov-6.264174_pt1 | contig 23513 bp, 21 predicted proteins | sample MGYA00511167_ERZ780208 | MGnify/ENA primary metagenome ERZ780208 (study PRJEB29588, sample SAMEA2159202) | human gut metagenome | biome: human gut; feature: human-associated habitat; material: faeces | place: Denmark | collected 2008/2010 ...
CTGCCGCCACGCCGTTGTCGGTCGTAAGACTCACGCCGCTGTCGGCAAAGCGGTCGAGCGCACCCTGCGTCCTGTTCGACACGGTGATGTCCGACGGACGGAAAATGTCGCCCTTCAGAAATCCGTTTACCATTGCGCCGCCCATTGCGCCGGCGCCGATAACTGATATTTTCATGAGGTTTATTTTTTTTAAAAAGGAGTTATCGGGGATGTTACAGAATATCCCCGATAACCTTCTTTAACTCCTAAAAGAATTTTTCAATCGTGTGATAAACTCCTCCGCCTCTGCCTTCGTCAGGCACAGCGGCGGGAGGAGGCGCAGGGTGTTCGTGCCGCTGCATCCGGTGAAGCAGTGCTGCTCGTAGATGAGCGGCTGACGCACGTCCTTGTGGGGGATGTCAAGCTCGATGCCAATCATCAGTCCGCGGCCGCGGATGTCGGTGATGTGCGGTTCCGACTGCTTCAAGTCGTTGAGGCGGGCCATGAGATAGTCGCCGACGACGCGCGCGTTGTCCACCAGACTCTCGCTCTCCATGACGTCGAGCACGGCCAAGGCGGCGGCGCAGGCCAAGTGGTTGCCGCCGAAAGTCGTGCCGAGCTGGCCGTATTTGGGCGTGAACTCCGGTGAGATGAGCACGCCGCCCATCGGGAAACCGTTGGCGATGCCCTTGGCCACGGTGATGATGTCGGGGCGTATGCCGAGCCACTGATGGGCGAAAAACTTGCCCGAGCGGCCGTAGCCGCACTGTATCTCGTCGCAGATGAGCACCGTGCCGTACTTCTTGCATGCCGCCTGCAGCCCTTTGGCGAACTCCTCCGTGACCATGCGGATGCCGCCCACGCCCTGTATGCACTCTATTATAACGGCGCAGACGTCGCCTTTCGCCAGCTCGGCCTCCCATGCGGCGAGGTCATTGAGCGGCAGATAGGTCACGTGGCCGTTGGCGTTGATGGGCGCGATGATGTTCGGATTGGCCGTTGCCTCGACCGCTAATGACGTGCGGCCGTGGAAAGCCTTCTCTGCCGAGAGCACGCGCGTGCGGCCGTTGGTGAACGACGCCAGCTTCAGCGCGTTCTCGTTGGCCTCGGCGCCGCTGTTGATGAGGAACAGCTGATAGTCCTCATAACCGCTCGCGCGACCCAGCCGCTCGGCCAGTTCTGCCTGCAGCTTGTTCACCACGGAGTTGGAGTAGAAGCCTAACTTCTGCAACTGCTCCGACACCTTATTTATATAATGCGGATGACAGTGGCCGATGCTTATCACGGCATGGCCGCCGTAGAGGTCGAGATATTCCTGCCCGTGGTCGTCCCACACGCGGCAGCCCTTGCCCTTGACGATGTTTACGTCGAATAAAGGATATACGTCGAATAGTTTCATAATCAGAATGCCGATGCTTTTAAGTTCAAACCAGTCTTCTCTCCTATGCCGCACATGATGTTCATGTTCTGCACGGCCTGACCGACGGCGCCTTTCAGGAGATTGTCGATGCACGAGATGACGAGCAGCTTGTCGCCGAACTTGTCGCAGTGGATGAGCGCCTTGTTGGTGTTCACCACCTGCTTCAGGTCGATGGGGCGGTCGGAGTAGTGGGTGAAGGCGGCGTCGCGGTAGAACTCCTTGTATGCCGCCACGATGTCCTCGGCCGGCGCGGCGGTTTTGACAACGCAGGTGGCGAAGATGCCGCGGGCGAAGTCGCCGCGATAGGGGATGAAGTCGATGGCGGCGTTGAGCGTGCCCTGCATCTGCGTGAGGCTCTGACGTATCTCCGGCACGTGCTGGTGGGTGAACGCCTTGTATATGCTCATGTTGCCCGTGCGCCACGAGAAGTGCGTCGTTGCGGCGGGCTTCTGTCCCGCGCCGGTGCTTCCCGTGATGGCGTTGACGGCCACGTCCTCCGTCAGCAGCCCCATCTTCGCCGCCGGCAGCAGGGCGAGCTGGATGCACGTGGCGAAGCATCCGGGGTTGGCGACGTGCTGCGCCGTCTCAATGCGGTCCTTGTTTATCTCCGGCAGACCGTAGACGTAGTCGTTGCCGGGGGCCGCGAGGCGGAAGTCCTGCGCGAGGTCGATTATCTTCACGCCCTCCGGTATGCTGTGTTCCTTGAGGAACGCCTCGCTCTTGCCGTGGCCAAAGCAGAAAAAGACGATGTCGACCTTGTCGAAAGGCATCTCGTCTGTAAATATCATGTCGGTCTCGCCGATGAGTCCTTCGTGTACGTCGGCAACGGGATTGCCCGCGTTGCTCCCGCTGTTGGCGAAGACGATTTCGGCCTCCGGATGGTTTATCAGCAGACGGATGAGCTCTCCGCCCGTGTAGCCGGCGGCGCCGAGTATTCCAACTTTAAAGCCCCCCTTGCTCCCCCCAAGGGGGGGATTGGAGTTTCCGTTGTATGATAGATTTATATTGTTACACATATTCTTTTATTTTGTTTATTACATATTCAGTGTTGCATATAGCTTCTTCGTTACTGAATCGCAACACGGTGAATCCTTGCCTGTTAAGCCATAGGGTTCTTTCTTCATCACTTATTTTCTGTTGTGGCAATTGATGATATCCGCCGTCAAGCTCTATTACAAGTTTGGATTTCAGACAGGCGAAATCAGCGATAAACTCGCCTATGATATGCTGTCGTCTGAAGTTGGTTCCCATTTTTCCGTTGTAGATATTCCCAAATGACAGCTTCCGCCTGCGTAGGATATTTCCTATTGTGTATGGCATATTCTTTCAACCTCTCATATATCATGGGATTGGCTGTGCAATAATGGTATTTTTCCATCGTCTTGCCATCTTTAATATATTCCATTCCCCACATCCCCCTTTGGGGGATTATAGGGGGCTTTTGGCATGGAGGCTATTCTCCTCCCCTTTGGGGAGGTTGGGAGGGGCTGTGGATTCCGTAGTAGACTCTCAGTGGCGTGCTCATCACCTTGATGAAGCCCTTGGCCTCGTCGGCTGTCCATCCCGTCTGTGTCTCGCCGTATTCGCCGAGCTTCGACTTCGTCAGATCGTCGGGAGAGTCGACGCCGACGGTTGAGAAGCCGTAGGGGCGGAGGCGCAGGATGGCCGTGCCGTTGACGTTGCGCTGCGATGATGTCAGCATGGCCTCGATGTCGGGCATGACCGGTTCGAGGTATTGGCTCTCGTGGAGGAACATGCCGTACCAGTTGGCAACCTGATCCTTCCAGTACTGCTGCCACTTGCTCAGCGTCGACTTCTCTAATAGACGGTGGGCCTCGATGATGAGTTTCGGGGCGGCAGCCTCAAAGCCCACGCGGCCCTTGATGCCGATGATAGTGTCGCCGACGTTGCAGTCGCGGCCGATGGCGTAGGACGCGCCAATCTCCTCAATCTTCTGTATGGCCTTGATCTTGTCGTCGAACGCCTCGCCGTTGACCGCCGTGATTTCGCCCTTCTCGAACGTAATCTTCAGCGTGGCCTCCTCTTCCTTGGCCGTCACGTGCTTCAGATAAGCCTCCTCGGGCAGTCCCTGCGTCGGGTCAAGCAGTTCGCCGCCGCAGATGCTCGTGCCCCAGATGCCCACGTTGTAGGAATACTTCAGCTTGGTGAAGTCGGCGAAGAAGCCGTTGGCGTTGAGATAGTCGACCTCTTCCTTGCGTGTCAGGTTGCGGTCGCGCGTCAGCGTGATGATCTCCACGCCCGGGGCCATGACGAGGAACGTCATGTCGAAGCGAATCTGGTCGTTGCCCGCACCGGTAGAGCCGTGTGCTATGGCGTCGGCGCCGATCTCGTTGGCATAGCGTGCGATGGCGATGGCCTGGAAGATGCGCTCCGAGCTGACCGAAATGGGATAGCAGTTGTTGCGCATGACGTTGCCGTATATCATGTATTTCAGCGATTTCTCGTAGTATTCCTGTGTCACGTCGAGCGTCACGTACTTCACGGCGCCCAGTTTGTAGGCGTTCTCCTCGTTCCTTTTCAGCTGTTCGGCGCTGAAGCCGCCCGTGTTGGCGCAGGCGGCATAGACCTCATATCCCATTTCCTTTGTGAGATACATCACGTTGTAGCTCGTGTCGAGTCCGCCACTGAAAGCTACCACTACTTTCTTTTTTGCCATATTGTTGTTGTTTTATTGAAATCTTTTTTAATTGAGGTGGCTAAGGGCTTTAAAGTCTTTAAGATCCTTAAGGTCTTTAAAGTCCTTAAGGCAATCTCCCTTCACCCACTCTGTCCCCTCCCCTTTGGGTAGCCCGGGAGGGGTTTCCCGGTTAGGAGGGGCTTTCCGGTTATGCCGGGCTTCCGTCAATCTTCCTTATCCTCTCCAGCACCTCGGCCGGAATCTTCGCCGGCAGATGCTCTTCGGGATCGAAGAGCATTCCCGTACAGATACAGTATTTCCGGCCCGTGCGCTTCAGCACGTCGACGTTGACGCACCCTTCGCATCCGCGCCAGAACGCCTCGTCGTCCGTCAGGTCGGCGAACGTCACGGGCTTGTATCCCAGCTGCGTGTTCATCTGCATCACGGCGGCCCCGCTCGTCAGCGAGAAAATCTTCGCTTTCGGCCAGCGTGTTCGTGCCAGCGTGAATGTCATGTCCTTTATGCGCTTTGCCAGTCCGAGCCCGCGGAAATCGGGATGGACAATTAGTCCCGATGTCGTGACATACTGCCGGTTTCCCCACGTCTCGATATAGCTGAAGCCGGCGAACTTCTCCCCTTGCAGGGCGATGACGGCCTTTGCCTCGCGCATCTTCGTTATGATATATTCCGGTGAGCGCTTTGCAATTCCGGTCCCGCGCACGGCAGCCGCCGCCGCGATGGTGTCCAGAATCGTGTCCACGTAGCGCTCATGTTCCCTGTTGGCCACCATCACTTCGATGGCCGTGGCCTTGGCCGCACTTTCTGCCGCGGTCATGGCGGATGACATGTCGTCCATGCTTTCCATCTTTTCTTATCTCTCTTTCAGTCTGTTTGTCCTTCAAGTTCAGACGAGGCTCATGTTCGGCACAACCTCGCTCAGCGCCTTGACCACCTCATCCTGCGTCACACCCTGGCGGATGACGATGAAGATGGTGTCGTCGCCGGCTATGGTTCCGATGATCTGCGGTATGTCGCTGTTGTCGATATTATATGCGATGCTGCTGGCGTATCCCGGCCGCGTCTTTATCACGCCCATGTTTCCCGAGAAGTTTATGGACAGGAAGCCCGGGACCTGCATCATCTCCTTCACCTGCGTGGGCGTGCTCACACGCTTATACATGGTCACGTTGGGCAGCACGTAGACATAGTTGCCGTTCATCGTCGCGGCCTTGGCCACCTTCAACTGCTTCAGGTCACGGCTCAGCGTGGCCTGTGTCAGCTTGAATCCCTCGTTCTGCAGCGCCTCCAGCAGCTCATCCTGACTGCCCAGCTCGCAGCTTGAGATGATCATCCGCAGCGTTTCCAGCCTGTTCTTCTTTTCTTTCATTGCTGTGAATATTTATTCAGATACGACTGCAAAGATATACATATTTATGCAAACAGACAAGTAAAAGTGAATATTTTTGCATGGCGGAGCATCATGAAAGCCACTTTCTGCATATCAATATTATATTGAAAGCACAATGATAAGGGATGCGGATTTGCAAAATCATGGCTGTTCGGAAGATAATAACAAGCTGTAGCTTGAATGATCATGTCACGGTGCAGGACGTGAGACGCCACGGTGTGACGTCTCTACAATTCCCTTCATCCGCTCGGACGTTCCTTCATCCCGTAGGCACCCTCTCCTTAGGGAGGGCCGGGGTGGACATCCATCTCTCTCCTTTCCTTACAAATCTCCGTCCGCAAGAAATTCCGTTTTAGCGCGTTTCCGAGGCTTTTTCGTAGCAATAAGGCCCTTACGGTTTCCGGCCGGCGTGCGGAAAAAAACGGTTTTTCGCCCAGCCACAATGTCGGGAGGCCCTTACGGCTTTTCCAGAACACAAATTCCCGTTATTTTCAGACCCTTGATTTTGTCCTGAAAAGCTACCGCTTCGCTGCCGTAAGGCCCTCCTGGGGTCGCAACAACAGCCTTACGGCAGTGCAGCGGGGCGCTCGTTGCAACGCCGTAAGGGCCTTGTTGCAACGCAACGGAGGCCTTATTGCAGGACGGCCGCCGCCCCGTCATGAAACAACGGAGCTGCGTCTGTTTGTATATGGCTATGAATGAGGAAGTTAGGAAACATGTAAATATATCGTCACGGTGACCCCTGATTTTTGATACGCTCATGCTTGCGGAATTTGGAGGCGGGGCGGAAAAATTTCAGAAAGTCCGCATTCTCGTGGGCTTAAAAATGGTATTTTAAATTACAAATTATCAGTTCTTCCTTATTATAAGGCGGCTGAACAGTTATTCCGCCCGCCGGAACACTTAAAAAATATGAAATCGGTTGATATTACCGCGGCCTTTTGATAGTCGGGCGCTGGAAATGTGTTATCTTTGTGATGTTTAAATTACATCAGATTATCAATATGAAAACAAACAAATTATTAGCCGTACTCCTGCTGCTCCTGCCTTTCGCGGCCTTGCAGACCGAGGCGGCTCGCAAGAAGACAGCCGTGTGGGAGAAGCCTGTGATGATGTATGCCAACACAGGAACAATCGAGGTGACGCGCGTGGAGTTAGCCGACACGGCTACATTGTTATATATGCATGCAGAACACACGCCCAAAGAATGGATAAGAATAGCCGAGGAGAGCCGGCTGACAGACGCGGACGGCAAGACATACCGGCTGACGTCGGCCGACGGTATCGTGCCCGGAAAGGAGTTTTTCATGCCCGACAACGGCGAGACGGACTTCACCTTGCGTTTCGCTCCGATGCCTAAAGGCACGAAGATGATGGACTTTTCGGAGGGCGAGGCGAAGGGCGACTGGCGCATCTTCGGCATACATGACGATAGTTACAGTCCGGAGATTGGCATACCGAAGGAGTTGAAAGAGAAGAAGTATGAGGGCGACGAGACGCTGCCCGTGACGAGATATGCTCCCGGGAAAGTGAAGGTGCGCTTCAAGGCCTATGGCTACAGGCCGGAGATGGAGGCGAAACTGAACGGGTGGTACAGTGTCCTGGGGGAGAAGCAGCAGCGCCGTTTCGCCGTGAAGCTCAACGATGACGGGACGGCCGAGGTGGAAGCCGAACTCACTCATCCGTCCGTGATAGTCGCCGGCGTCCGCAACGTTAACTATGCCAGCATATTCGCCGTGCCGGGTGAGGAGGTGTCGCTGGCCTTGGACCTGGCCAACGGGCAGAAAGATGATGCTTTCTTCGGCTTCACCGGTTCTCTGGCGCACACCAACAAGGTCATAAACGGAAACGAGTCCGGACTTCGGCGGCTCTTAATGTCATCGTACGACTCCCTGATGACCACCGGAACGGACGGGTGGTCGGCAGCGGAATATGCGGCCTTGATCAGCAAGACGCTGAAAGAGAAGAAGGAGGAGGTCAATCAGATCAAAGGGCTGACGGACGCCGCACGCGCCATCCTGCGCATGAATCTGGAGAGTACGGCTCTCGGCTGGCAGTATGATTTCAGCCGCTCATGGGAGCAGGCGAAGATGCGTCGGGCGGGCATAAAGACGGCCGAGGAATATGAGGAACTGAAGAAGAGCCTGAACGTGCCGCATTTTGACGCCCCGTTGACCGACGGCACGCCGATGGAGATCCTCGAATCAGACTACGCCATGTTCGGCAACGGTCTCTCGTCGGCATACTCCTACAGCCAGCCCGTCGTCATAAACAACGGCTACAACCGTCAGGTGGCCACGGTCGACGCTTTCCTCAAAGGCCGGATTTCTCTCGACGAGGCCGCCGAGGCGACCATTACCGACCCTGCGCTGAGTTCACTGATTGCTGAGAAGCGCGCCAAGGACAAGCAGCTTCAGGAGGAACTGGCCCGCCACGGCAATGTCTTCTTCCACAAGCTGGACGACGTGAAGCCCGCGGACATTCTCGCGACGATACTCGACAAATACAAGGGCAAGGCCGTCGTGGTGGACATCTGGGCCACATGGTGCGGTCCGTGCAAGGCCGGCCACAAGCGGATGAAGCCGCTGAAGGAGGAACTGAAGAACGAGGACGTGGTCTTCGTCTACATCACCGGACCGACATCGCCGGCTGAGACATGGCTGGAAATGATCGGCGGCATCGACGGCGACCACTATTATCTGACGCGCGAGCAGTACGGCCATATCCTCGACACGTATGAGTCGCAGGGCATACCGACCTATCTCGTCTTCGACCGCGAGGGCCGCCTGACGTTCAAGAACATCGGCATGGTCGCAAACGATAAGATGAAAGAGGAGATAGAGAAGGCGCTGGAGTGGCTCTGAGAAGCCTGAAAAGGCAGTACGAATAAGGTTCATGCACACGGTAGGGACATAGTCTCGTCTTTGTCCGCCCGCCAAACGTTGATTTTCGGAACGTTGTTTGCGGACAAATACAAGAATATGTCCCTACCGTGTGCATGAACCTTGTTTGATATTCCCCCGTCCTATGGTCTCCCTGTCATTTCCACGGCTCCATGTGTATGCCGATATGGGTCCTCTCTCCGAACTTCTCCTTCAGCGCCGCCTCTATCCTCTTGGTTATGTCATGGGCTTCGCTGAGCGTCATGGAGCCGTCGAGCCTGATGTGGACCTCTATCGCTATGGTGTTGCCGATGTAGCGCGTGCGGAGATGATGAGGCGATCTGACGCCCTTGAACGACAGGATGACGGCCGTTATCGTGTCCTCCATTTCCTTCGGCAGCGACTTTTCGAGCAGCTCGTCGATGCTCGGCTTCACCAGCTGCCAGGCCACCCGGATGATAAACAGGCTCACCACCAGTGCCGCCAACGGGTCGAGCACGCGCCATGTATCACCCAGAAATATAGCTCCGCCGATGCCCGCCATCGTCCCTACCGACGACAGGGCGTCACTGCGATGGTGCCAGGCATTGGCTATCACCGCCTTTGAGTTCAGCCGGCGCCCCTTGATGACGGTATAGCGGTAGACGGCTTCCTTCGACAGCACCGACACCAACGCCGCCACAAAGGCCAGCATGCCTGGGGCTTCGAGGCGTTCTCCGCGCATGAACCCGACGATGCCGGACGCCGAATCGGCAAATATTCCGATGCCGACAATGAGCAACGCCGCTCCTATCAGCGCCGTAGCGAAGGTCTCGTACTTGCCATGACCGTACTCATGGTCTTCGTCCTGAGGCTTGCCCGATATTCTCACGAACGCGATCACGACGATGTCGGTGACGAAGTCGGACAGCGAATGGACGGCGTCGGCTATCATCGCCGAACTGTGGGCCGCGACTCCGGCGACAAACTTGAACACGAGCAGCAACAGATTGACCGCCCCGCCACAAAGGGTCACCTTGTATATCTCTTTCTCACGGGATGTATTATCGGATTTTGTCATACAGTAGTGGTTTGGTTATTGATGGATGGGACAAGACGGAAGGGTGGGGAAGTGTCTATCGCTTGGTGGAAGCAATCATGAACATCACGGCCGTCACGGCCAGCGCGATGCCGGCAACGATATTCGCGGTCAGCGGTTCGCCGAATACCAGCGTGCCCACGAGGATGGCCGTGACCGGTTCAAACACTCCAAGCACCGACGCCTTGGTGGCGCCGATGTTGCGCGTGGCCACTGCCAGCGTCGCCGTGGAGACGATGGTGGGCAGCAGTGCCAGCCCGACGAGGTTCATCCACGACCATGCGCCGTCGATGCCGGCCGTCACGTCGGTGCCGGACATGACAATCTTGATGAAGAAAATGAAGGCTCCCACACAAAGGGCATAGAACGTGAGCAAAGTGTTTGGTATGGGTTTTATCACTTTGCTGCGGTTTATTATCACGATGAACAAGGCATATACCAGCGCCGAAGCCAGCGCGAGCATCACTCCCAAGGGATTGACCGGTTGCGGTCCGTCGCTCCAGGTCATTATCAATACGCCCGCAAATGTGACGGCGATGGAAAGCCACACTGGCCACGACGGCACCACGCGCAGGAACACCATTATCACGGCCACAAGCACCGGATAGAGAAAGACGAGGGTCGTGGCCAGCCCGGAGGCCACATAGTTGTAGGCGGCGAAGAGGAACGTGCTGCTTGCCGTGTACAGCAGACCGAGCGTCAGAAGCACGCCGGCCTGACGCCACGATATCCGGAAGCTCTGTCTGCGCGTCATCAGGAATATCCCCAAGAGCAGGACGGCAAAGCCGTAGCGGAAAAACAGTATTGATTCGATGGCCGCGCCGTCATGTATCAGAGGCATGGCAAACAACGGATTAAGGCCGTAGGTCACTCCGGTTATTATTCCGGCAGGATAACCTATGACGGCATTTTTACTTAATGGTTTCATCTTATACCTTTTAATCGGCGCAAAGGTAATCATAAAAATCAGAGGAAACCGCTTCTTGCGGAGGAATTTGTTCCGCGGGCGCGAAAGTCTCTGTCGGCATGCGACGACAGCGATAATGGTCCGGGAAGTCAGAAAGGACTCTCTCCAAACCGCCGCAAAGTGGCAGAAACTCATAAATGACGTTACATAATCATAAAAGCCATACGCTTTCGGAGAATGTGATGTATATTTGCAGTAGACATAACGTATGCGCGCAGTATATATAATGTATGCTTGCGGCATGTATAAACCAAAACAACAGTATTGATTATGGAAACAGGAAACAAGGCGCCGGAAATCCTCGGGCGCGACGAGAAAGGACAGGAAGTGAAACTGAGCGACTTCGCCGGCAAGAAACTCGTGCTCTATTTTTATCCGAAGGACATGACTTCGGGATGTACAAGTCAGGCCTGCAATCTGCGCGATAATTACGACGCGCTGCGCAGTGCGGGCTATGAAGTGGTCGGCGTGAGCATCAACGACGAGAAATCGCATCAGAAGTTCATCGCAAAGAATGAGATTCCGTTCCGCCTCATTGCCGACACGGAGCATGCTCTGGCGGAGAAATTCGGCGTGTGGGGCGAGAAGAGCATGTGCGGCCGGAAATATTTCGGTACGTTCCGCACGACGTTCATCATCGCCGAAGACGGCACCGTCGAGCGCATCATCGAACCGAATAAGATAAAGGTGAAGGACCACGCGGCCCAGATCTTGGGCTGACACGCACCCTGCGGTCGCCGCAGAATAGTACAGGGAGACCGGCCGGAGACCGCGGACGATGGGCTGATGAAAGGAGGAAAACTTATGAAGAAAATCGTTTTATCAATAGCGGCGGTGGCTGTTGCCGTCACAGCTGCCGTTGTCGGAAGCAGCCTTTACCTGCTTTCCTACTCGCTTACGCCCGATCCGAACCGTCGGGACATGGACAGCGCCTACGCGCAGCTGTTCTGTGACTATCCCGACATGCGCCAATGGACGGACAGCATGCGCGTCGGCGGACTGCTGAGAGACACGTTTGTCGTCATGCTGACGGGCGAACGCCACCACGCTCTCTATGCCCGCGCCGACGGGGCGCACGGGCGGACGGCGGTCATCGTGCACGGATATAAGGACTGCGCGGTCAAGTTCCTCTATCTCGGACGGATGTATCAGCGCGATTTGGGCTGGAACATCCTTATGCCGGACCTCCACGCCCACGGCCTCAGCGACGGTGACGCGATACAGATGGGATGGCTCGACAGGCTGGACGTCATCCGGTGGACGGAGGTGGCTGAGGAGCTGTTCCGCGACAGCGTGTGTCCGTCGCAGATGGTGGTCCACGGCGTCTCGATGGGGGCGGCCACGACGATGTGTGTCTCGGGTGAGGAGCTGCCGCCGTACATCAGCCGTTTTGTCGAGGACTGCGGCTATACGAGTGTCGGCGACGAGTTCACGGTACAGCTGAAGGAACAGTTCGGGCTGCCGGCGTTCCCGCTGATACAGGTTGCCGGAGCACTTTGCAAGATGAAATACGGATGGAGTTTCAGCGAGGCGTCACCCTTGCATCAGGTCGCCCGCTGCCGCCGTCCGATGCTCTTCATCCACGGTGACGCCGACAAATTCGTGCCGACGTGGATGCTGAAGCCCCTCTATACGGCCAAACCGGGATATAAAGAGGTGATGATTACGCGCGGAACGGGCCACGCCCGCTCCTTCTATGACAATCCGGAGGACTATCAGGACAAGGTCGGCGCGTTCCTGAAGCGCTGAAAGTTGGCACGGATGACAAACCAGCAGTGCATCAGCAGGGTCACTACATGGCCGTAGTGGCTCACCATGACGCGGTAACGCTCGCGCAGCGAGTCGTGATGGTGAAGCGTGGTCTGGCCCTCTTCGGTGTAGCAGGCCACCGTCCGGCCCACATTGACGAGTGGCAGACGGCGCCGGCGGGCCTCTTTCATGACACGGATGCACCAGTCGACGTCGGCCGAATAGCGGTAGCGGAGGTCGTAGGCGATGTCCCGGGCTATGTCCGTCCGGGCGTAGAAAGCCTGATGGCAGACGAGCATGCCCTGCATGAACGACCGCCATGTCAGGCGGCGGGGCGGGCGCAGACGTCGCGGACGGAGGTAACGGCCCTCGCCGTCGACGATGTCGGTATCGCCATATAGCACGGCCGGCCATTCTCCCGAGGGCGTCTCTTCGAGCTTTCCGCCGCGTATGACAGCCTCGATGATGTCGTCTGACGGGAAGAAGTCGCCCGCGTTGAGGAACAGGACATAGTCGCCCGTGGCGCGCCGGAGCCCCTTGTTCATCGCGTCATAAAGCCCGCGGTCAGGTTCGGAGGTTATCAGGACCCGATGGCCGCAGCCTGAAGCATCGGAGCGCCGGGCGTAGTCCTCGGCAATGACCACGGTGTCGTCCGACGACGCGCCGTCGACGATGATGTGCTCGACGTGCGGCCACGTCTGACGGAGCACGCTGTCGAGCGTGCGGGACAGGCATCCGGCGGCGTTATATGTTATGGTGACGATGGTGAATGTTATCATATACAGTATGGAACGGTGTTATATGCGATGCGGGATGAACAAGTAAGTATTCATTATTACTTTATAATAAGTTTGTTTGAACACAGAGACACGGAGACACAGAGTTATATTTTCCTCTGTGTCTCCGTGTCTCTGTGTTCAAAGTATGGACTAATTGTTGCAACATACTTATTATATATAATGTCTGTCCGCATCAAATCCGGTAGTGTTTCTGCGCAAGGGCGTGATTGTAGACCTCTATGTATTTGAGGGCGACGCTCTGCTGCGAATAGCTTGAAGCTACTTTCGACACGGCGGCGCGGCGCAATCCTTCGGTGTCCTCATGCCCGAGCACCCAGCTGATGCCCGCGGCAAGGTCGGCGGCGTCGCGGTATGCGGCGACATATCCGTTGCGGAGGTGGTCTATCATCTCCGGTATGCCGCCGATGCGGAAGCCTACGCAGGGAACGCCGCATGCCATCGCCTCCATGATTGTGTTCGGAAGATTGTCCTCAAGTGACGGAAGGACGAAGACGTCGGCGGCATTGTAGATGTCGACGATGCGGTGTTCGTCGCTCACGTAGCCCAGCGGGAACACCTGCAGGGGCAGCTGCGAGGCCACTTCCTCGGCATGGCCACCGAGCACGGCGACACATGTTCCGGCGGCAAGGTCGGGATTCTGCTCCGCCATACGGGTCAGAGCCTCAACGAAATAGTCCATGCCCTTGCGGCGGTCGGTCACCCGCTGCGATACGAAGAGAATCAGACGGCTGTCCTCGGGCAGCCCCAGCAGATGGCGGGCGGCGGCGCGGTCCGTCGGGCGGAAGACACCGGTGTCGATGGCGTTGGGTATGTCGGTGACGTGCTGGCCACGGAGCAGCGCACTGCGGCGGGCCTCGCCGGCCAGCCACTTGCTGCACGCGACGTAGTAGATGCTGCGGTCGCGGAGCATGCGCATCTTCTTCCGCCACACCTTTGCGGCCAGGTCGTTATCACCGCCACCGCCGGGCAGCAGCGGACAGCGCCGGCAACTGCTCTTGAACATGCCGCATCCGCGGGCGTAGTGGCAGATGGACGCCGCCGGCCAGAGGTCGTGCATGGTCCACACCACGGGCTTCCCCGAGTCGAGGATACGGCGTATGCCGCCGAGCGAAAGCATGCCCTGATTGATCCAATGGAGGTGTATGACGTCGGCCTCGCGGAACTCCCGCGTGTCGGTGATGTCGGTTCCGCTGTTGGCGATGTCTATTTCGAAGAGCCTGTCGCGCGAGAAATAGAGCCGGAAGAAGATGACCAGCCGTTCCCACAGGAAGTGCCAGCGGAGCCGCCAGCGCCGTGACAGTCCCGAGACGGTGATGTTGTCGGACTCCTTTTCGGCCACGAGCATGCGTGCCTTGACTCCGTTGTTGTTGAGCGCGTCCATGAGCCGCCGTGCCGCCACGGCCGCCCCACCCGTGCTCTCGCTCTTGTTGACTATGAGTACTCTCATTGGGCGTGATATGTTTTATGCAAAGATAGTGCAAGCGAGTGCAATGAAAGCTTGCTTTCAAAGTGCCGAGTGCAGCCTATCTTATGCAAAGATAGTGCAAAAATCCGACTTCACGAAGTGTATGGAAAGTTTTTTGGGCTTTACGTTTACATTAATTTATGAACAGACAGTCGCGGTTTGTCTATATGACATAAACGCAAAGAGCGCAAAGGCGCAAAGCTCCAGTCCTTGACATACGTTCCATCGCGACAGGTCTTTGCTGCTCCGCGTCCTGGCGTTTACGTCATATATCATGCAATCCCCGTCCGTCGCATTTTTCAGCGAAAAACGCCCGTTTTTGCCGTTGTGTGCGCAAACAGCTGTTGATTTACGTCAAGAATGATACGATTTTATTCATTTTGCATACCTGAAATATTTGCCGGTCCGTTCAATCGTCGTACCTTTGCATTGTCAAAAGGTTAATAGATTGTTTTAGGTTAGTAGTAATATTTATAGTTTTAGGTTTTTAGTTATTGGTAAAAAGAAAGTTTCAAATGTGGATAACAGAGGCAACCGTGAGGTTCCCTTAACTTTCGAAGAAAAGGTTAGTATCGGCCACGGACGTCATGAAGGCCATAAGTGATGGCGGCAGACTTCCGGCCGAGAACCAGATAAAATGATTTTTCATTTTTACATAGGCTTTGAACGCCACTGCTCGTTGACGAGTGGTGGCGTTTTTCTTATCCGGCCCTCGTCGTTCTCATGTCCTTCCGGCAATCTCCCGACGGTATATCACCGTCTGGACAGCGCCGCGCGAAACGGGATAGAGCGTCATGGCGAGCCATAGGGTGTGATTTCCGTGTGACGGATAGAGTCCGAAGAAGACAGCAAAGAAGACCGCAACATATTCATGTCATGTTTTATATCTTTACAAAACCGTGCACGGAAAAAATCTCATTCCAGCCCGTTTTCGGGGCTTTTTGAGGCTTTGGTGGGCCGTTTTCCGCCCAATTTTTCGTCAGAAAATCGTGGGCCGTGTGGCCGGGAGGGCCTTACGGATCTTCCGGAGCGGAGATTTTGGCTGGTTTTTGCTTGCTGATTTTGTCCGGAAAAGCTACCGTTCCGCTGCCGTAAGGGCCTCCTGAGGTCGCGATAGCGGCCTTACGGCATTGCAACGGCGGCCTTGTTGCAATGCAGCGGGGGCCCCGTTGCAGAGCCGGGAGGCCCTTACGGAATCTCATCCAGACCCTCCCCAAGTGGCGGGAGGAATGATGCTGTTTGTATATGGCTATGAATGAGTATGTTACGAAATATGTAAATATATCATCATGGCGACCCCTGATTTTTGATACGCGCATATTTGCGGAATTTGGAGGCGCGGCCGATATTTTTTGAAAAGTCCATCTTCTCGCGGGCGTAAAAACAGAATTTTAAATTACAAATCATTAACTGGGCAGCTTCTGGTTTGTATAGTGTAAGTGCAAGGACGCGAAAGCTTAACGTATGAATGCTGTAGCGGATTTGCGGTCACAGGTGTGATTGGCTTCCGGACGGTCGTGACAGCAAATCCCTGCAGCATGTACTGCACGAGGCTGTCTATCGCACAAAAACGCACGCTCTGCCGGTTTTCGGGGACGGAATTACCGCAATAACGGACGATATCACCGATTTCCGTACGATTTTACCGGTTTTCTAAAGCCATTTTACCGTAATTTTGCTGTCATGACGCGCAACCGGCTGATTTTTTGAGAACAGCGACGGACAGCTATACATATTATTATAACCCCATCTGACATAAACGACAGACATGAAGAAAACATTATTGCTATTGACTGCCATCTGATGCACTTCAATGACATAACCCCGAACAAATAAGAACAACAATGAGAATAAGACTGACATCGCTTTTTGTGGCACTGGCCGCATGCGTGGCGGCCGGTGCCTCCGGACGTTCCTACAACATCGTGTTCATCGGCAACAGCATCACCTACGGAGCCCTGCACGAGAACCGGGCCGAGACGGCTCCTCCGGCTGCGTGCGCCCGCTGGCTGGCCGGGCAGGAGGGCGTCGGCGACATCCATTTCGAGAACTGCGGGCGCTCCGGACGCACGACATACCACTTCCTTCCCAACAAGGAAGACGTCGTCCCCGCCGGTGACCGGACTTATTTCAGTGACGTCGTGAAGCGGACGACACGGCTTGTCGGAGACCATCCCGACCTGCCGCTGGTGTTCAGCATCATGCTCGGTACGAACGACAGCGCTGAACGGCCGCGCAACCACCGCACCACGCCCGAGGACTATGTCCGCAACATGACCGTCATCATCGACTCGCTGCTCGCGCTCTGGCCCGACGCCCACGTCGTTGTTCACCGCGCCATTTACTACACTCCGGGCTTCACCACCGGACAGGGCTCCGTCCTCGACGGCGAGAGCCTCGCCATGCTCCGCGCCTATTATGACCGCTATCCGGACATCGTCGCCCGCTACAGCAACGGTCACGTCCACATCGGAGACACGCTCGCCTACGGTTATTTCCGTGAGAACAACGCGACTGACACCTTTCTGGAAAAGGGGCGCAACGGCGAGAGTTTCCACCTTCATCCCAACGAGAAGGGCGCCAAAGTGCTCGGACAGTATTGGGGAGAGGCCATCAGGCGGATTCTGTCCGAAGTTGAGAGCCCCCGGATTTATGTCTCCCGCTACAGTGGCGACCGGCGGGCGGCCATCAGCTACACGTTCGACGACGGGCTGTTGGAACATTTCACCGTCGTGCGCGGACAGTTGAAGAAGCACCGCTTTCCCGCCACGTTCGCCATCATAGGCAGCAAGGTCGGCCGTGACCAGAAAGGGACACCGACCATGACGTGGAGCCAGCTGAGCCAGCTGCGCGCCGACGGCCATGAAATAGCGAGCCACGGCTTTGAGCATAGGAATGTAACCAAGCTCTCCGCAGAAGAACTGCGCCACGAAGTGCAGGCGAATGACAGCATCATCGGTGACAGCGTAGGCGTATGGCCGCGCACGTTCGTCTATCCCGGCAACAGACATAACGGCGAAACCGTCGCAGTCTGTGAGAAAGGCCGCGTTGGCAGCCGTACAAAGCAGATGAGCTTAGGAAGCAAGCGGACAGACGAGGGATTGCGCCGATGGGTGGACGGACTTATTGAAAAAGGCGGGTGGGAGGTCACCATGACCCACGGAATCAGCTACGGCTACGACCATTTCAGCGACCCGGCCACGCTGTGGCGCCACTTTGACTACGTTGACTCGCTCAGACAGAATATCTGGGTGGCCACGCTGGCCGATGTTTCGGCCTATACCAAGGAACGGCGCGCCGTCTTCCTCGATGTCAGAAAGCATGAAAACGGGACGACTTCAGTCACGTCGCGGCTCGGTCTGGACAAGTCCCTCTTCAACGTACCGCTGACGATGGTCGTCCGGACCGACCGCCATGTCACGGCCACACAGGACGGCCAGAGGCTTGAAGTGAAGTCCCGCGACGGCCGTAAGCTCATTGACTTCAATCCCCACGGCGGTCCGGTAATCATCAGCGAGGCCACAATAAAAAAAGAGACCGGGTCACACAGGAAAGGCAAATGAACTTCATTTGCCGGTCAAGGCAGGCTGGCTAATACAAAAGGATAGTCAATAGAAACGTAAAGACCGGTCTGTCCAAACGGAAAGACCGGGTCTGTTGAAACGAAAAAGGTCCGGAAATCGAGAATGATATCCGGACCTTTATCTTCTTTTTCGAGCCTCTTGTCGGATTCGAACCAACGACCCCGAGATTACAAATCACGTGCTCTGGCCAACTGAGCTAAAGAGGCGGGGTGGGCAAGCTACTTGCATCGCGCCGCTACAACCAACTACCTTTGCTACGTTCCCGTCCTGGAGGATTCGAAGGGAGCTGGCCGTGCAAGACTTGCCCGTCTTTTAAGCGGTTGCAAAGGTAGGCAAATTAATTCAGAAAAAGGTATTATCGGCAGCCAAACGTTTGGTTTTTAACTTATTTTCAATATTCCTATAATCTTTACATAAGCCAGCGAAGTTAAAATGACTGATAAAGCATAATTTAAGAATTGCGCCTTGCTGATTATGGATTTTATTTCGTATTTTTGCACGGAAATAACCCTAAAAGGATACGACAAACGTCATGACTCCGGACGAATACAGACAACTGAAAGCCTTTGCGCGCGTTGACGGTGCGCTGCTGGCGGTGATGTGGACGGCCAGCTTTGCCTGCTGCATCAGCGGACTGACAGCCCCGCTGTTCTCACTCTGCGGCATCTTGCTTGCCGTGGGTTCACCGTTGTTTGCAGCCCGGCGCCTTTTCAAGTTCCGCGACAGTGCCCGTGATGGCGTCATCTCATTCCGTCGCGGCTACGCCTACAGCGTTCTGACATTTTTCTACGCAGCCATCCTTTTTGCCTTGGCCCAGCTCATCTACTTCCAGTTCATCGACCAAGGCTATATCGTGAGCCGCATGACCATGATGCTAAACGACGAGGTGAACCTCAAGGCCATGGAAGCATACGGCATGACAGAGACATTCCGTCAGGCCTTGGCGCAGATGTCACAGACGCGTCCCATTGACTATGCCCTCAGCTATCTTTCCATCAATATCTTCATCGGTTTCATTCTCGGACTGCCAATCGCTGCGGTTGCCAGGCGCAGCGTGCGTGCGTGATCCGGGGCGGAGGCACCGCCGGAGACAGACGGAAACGGCATGCTCCTGCCGCAAAGGGAAAGAGAAGAAAAACGACGGCGCAGGGGGAGGGATAAAGAGACATAAACGATATAAAAAACAGAATCATAAACAATCAGCCAGATGGACATTTCAGTAGTAATACCATTATATAATGAGGACGAATCGCTGCCCGAACTCCACGCCTGGATAGAGCGCGTGATGGACGAGAACGGCTTCACATACGAGATAATATTCGTCAACGACGGCTCTACGGACCGTTCGTGGGAAGTCATCGAAGAGCTTTGCCGAAAGTCGCCGTGCGTCCACGGCATCAAGTTCCGCCGCAACTACGGCAAGAGCCCCGCCCTCTACTGCGGTTTCGAGCAGGCCCAGGGTGACGTTGTCATCACTATGGACGCTGACCTTCAGGACTCCCCCGACGAGATTCCCGGCCTCTACCGCATGATAAAGGACGAGGGCTACGACCTTGTTTCGGGTTATAAGCAGAAGCGCTACGACCCGCTGTCGAAGACCATTCCGACGAAACTCTTCAACGCCACGGCACGAAAAATAAGCGGAATCAAGAACCTCCACGACTTCAACTGCGGACTGAAAGCCTATCGTAAGGCCGTCGTCAAGAACATAGAGGTCTACGGCGAGATGCACCGCTACATCCCGTATCTGGCCAAGAACGCCGGTTTCACCAGAATAGGGGAGAAAGTCGTCCAGCATCAGGCCCGCAAGTACGGAACATCGAAGTTCGGTCTCAACCGCTTCTTCAACGGCTATCTCGACCTCATCACGCTGTGGTTTCTCGGCGGTTTCGGCCGTAAGCCCATGCACGTGTTCGGCTTCCTCGGCTCAATAATGTTCCTCATCGGCCTCATTTCGGCCTTCATTATCGGTGTGGACAAACTCTACGCCCTTGCCAACGGCGTCCCCCAGCGTCTCGTCACCGACTCGCCCTATTTCTATATCTCGCTGACTATGATGATCATCGGGACCCAGCTGTTCCTCACGGGCTTTGTCGGCGACCTTGTCAGCCGCACGTCCAACGGGCGGAATGACTATCAGATAGAGGAAAAGCTATGATTAGATAGAGGAGAAGTTATGACATCATCCCCGCAGAGACATCCCCGCCGGCCGTCGCGCCGTCAGCTGAAAACAACGCTCGCGCGTCTGCTCTTCGCCCTTCTTCCCGTCACGGCAGCCGTCACGGCCGTCCTGACTGTGGCCTGTTCGTCGATAGACTGTCCCGTTCAGAACGCCGTCTATACCGTATATAATATCTACGGCAGTGACGGGACGCCGATCACGCTGGGCGACACGCTCACCGTCACGACCACATGCAGCGACGGCAACGACAGCGTTCTGCTCAACAGACTCGTCAACGCCTCGACCTTCAACCTGCCCATAAGCTACAATTCCCCCGAGGACACGCTCATCTTCTACGTCAGCGGGGAAGGCTGGGAAGTTTCCGACAGTGTCCTCATCGCGAAGGACAACTATCCGCATTTCGAATCCGTGGACTGCAACATCTCCTTTTTCCACAATATCAGGGGTGTGAGATGGACCCGCAACATCATTGACTCCATCGCCGTCAACAACCAAATGGTGAATTATGACCTGTCAAAAGAACATTTCCACATATATTTCAGGACTCGCCGTTAGTCTGCTGCTGCTCTTCGCATCGGCTCCGGCGTCGCGTGCCCAGAACCGGCTCTTCTCCATTGAGAAAGACTCTGTGCCGCTGTTCAACGGCTTCGCGCTGTCTTTCGACCTCGTCGGTCCCGTCATGCAGGCCATGAGCGACTATGGCGACTACGAAGCCGCGCTGCGCATAAACCTCCACGACCAGTATTTCCCCATTTTCGAGATGGGCTACGGACGTGCCGACAGGGCCGATGAAGTGACCGGAATACGCTATAAGACTGGTGCGCCGTTCTTCCGCATCGGCTGCGACCTCAACCTCCTGCGCAACAAGCACGCCCCCAACCGGCTTTACGGAGGCATACGCTATGCCTTCACGACATATAACGTCGACATCGCCCGTCCCGGCATCACCGACCCCGTATGGGGCAACGACGCCTCGTTTTCGATAGACGGCGACGGCTGTAACCAGCACTGGATGGAGGTGGTCTTCGGGCTTGACGCCAAGGTATGGGGCCCGTTGCACATGGGGTGGGTCTTCCGCTACAAGCGGCGCATAGTCCACAAGGACACGAGCATCGGCAACACGTGGTATGTTCCGGGTTTCGGTATTTACGGCGACACCCGCCTCGGAGCGACATTCAATGTCATCGTCGACATCTGAGAGTTTCAGGTCAGAGATCAGAGTGATGAGTGAAGAGGTATGAAATGACGTCTCATGCCGCAGGTCTCTCCCCCCCCTCGGGGAGCCGGAGGGGCCCTCATCAGTTATCAAACAACACCAGCAATCATGAACAGCAAACTAAAGAAATGGCAGATTGCGTTTCTCATTCTCCTAATTGCCGGCACAGTCATCATCGTCCGGCAACATCGTGACACGCCATACCGCAACGACAAGGGGTTCATTTTCGGAACCGTCTATAACATCACCTACCAGCATGACCGCGACCTTCATGCCCTCATCATCGAGGAGCTTCAGAAGGTCGACGGCTCGCTGTCGCCCTTCAACAAGTCTTCCGTCATCTCCGCCGTAAACCGCAATGAGGCCGTCACCGTTGACGTCATGTTCACCGACGTGTTCACAAAGGCCATGACCGTCTCCCGCGAGACCGGCGGTGCATTCGATATAACCGTCGCCCCGCTGGTCAATCTCTGGGGCTTCGGCTTCCGCAGCGGCGAGACTCCGACTGACCGTGCCGTCGACAGTCTGCGCCGGCTGACGGGTTTCGGCAAGGTACGGCTGGCTGACGGACGCGTCGTGAAGGACGACCCGCGCGTCATGCTTGACTGCAGTGCCATTGCCAAAGGCTACGGATGTGACGCCGTGGCCCGTCTGCTGCGCCGTCACGGCGTGGAGAACTTCATGGTCGAAATCGGCGGCGAGGTCGTCGTGAGCGGCATCAGCGGCCGGCGTCAGCCGTGGAGGATCGGTGTCAACAAGCCCGTGGAGGACTCGCTGAACACCGCCGGCGAGCTTCAGGCGACTCTGAGCCTCACCGACCGGGCCATGGCCACGAGCGGCAACTACCGCAATTTCTACTATAAGAATGGCCGGCGATATGCCCACACGATTGACCCGCGCACGGGACGCCCTGTCCAGCACAGCCTTTTGTCGGCCACGGTGCTGGCCGCCGACTGTGCCACGGCCGATGCCTATGCCACGGCTTTCATGGTCATGGGCATGGACGAGGCCCGCCGTGTGCTCGACCGTCACCGCGAGCTGGCGGCCTGCTTCATCTATTCCGACGACAAGGGTGGCTTCGCCGTATGGCACTCGCCCGCTCTTGACCCGTACATAAACCGCTGAGAAAAACGATGGCACGTTCGCTCCAACTCTACGACAAGCTGCTCCAGTTCACCCTCTTTCAGGGCATCAGTCACGGCGACCTCATGCAGATGGTGGCCCACACGAAGCTCGGCTTCCTCAAGCTGCCGCCCGGCAAGCGCATTTTCCGCAACGGCGACCGCTGTGACCGGCTTTATTTTCTCGTCAACGGACGGCTCCGCGCCGAGACTGTGGCTGACGACGGGACCTATTCCGTGACGGAAGAGCTCGACGCTCCGTTTGTCATCCAGCCCGAACGCCTCTTCGGTTTTGAACAGCGTTTCCATGGAACGATGCGCACGGTGACGGATGTCAACTTCATCACCATCGATAAGCGCGAGGTGACCAATCTTTCCGATACCATCATCGTCTTCCGCCTCAATCTCCTCAACATCCTCGCCGCTCAGCTTCAGCAGCTCCGCCGTCTCCCATGGTCCGACGGCCCCGACGGCCTCCGCGGCCACATCGCCCGTTTCGTCGCTTCCCACTGCCAGTCTCCGACCGGTCCCAAGACGGTCCATATTCTCATGGAGAGGCTTGGGCATGAACTGAACGCAAGTCGTCTGGAGGTTTCACGCGCCCTCAACTCCATGCAGGACGACGGTCTCATCGCCCTTGCCCGTGGCCGCTTCACGGTTCCGGCGCTGGAGAGGCTCGTTGAGTGTGTCTCGAAGAAAGTAGATTGATTTTTGGAGAGGAATTTTCGAGGAGGAATTTTCGAGGAGGGAGGAGAGTGGAGGGAGGAGGGAGAAATGCTTCTGATGCTGAAACAAGCGCAGAAGACTATTCTCCCTCCTCCCTCCACTCTCCTCCCTCCACTCTCCTCCCTTCTCGAAAATCCCTCCCCGGAAAACTTCCTTCAATATAGTTGCGTATGTTTAACTATAACCTCCTGAAATCTTAAAATGTCGTGGTTGTTCCGAAAAACAGAGTCCCCGGCAGTTCCGGAAAAGTGTGTCCGGCAGTCCGGCGGAGCCTGTTTTTCATCACGTTTTTGTTGCC